>Ga0138256_10000360_pt1 | contig 51112 bp, 39 predicted proteins | sample KNB2016incub_MG_FD_105486 | JGI IMG/M metagenome (GOLD analysis project Ga0138256, IMG submission 105486) | Active sludge microbial communities from wastewater in Klosterneuburg, Austria - KNB2014incub_MG | ecosystem: Engineered > WWTP > Activated sludge > Unclassified | place: Austria...
AAACCTGACAGGTCTTCAGGAGACCTGTCAGGTTTTACTGGAACCGCGATACTACATTCGGGTTCGATGAACGCGTGGTCATACGTCGGCGTGTGAAAAGTATGTTCAAGGATCACATCCGACTCGGCAAAACCTTTTTCCATATCGCCCTTGCGGACTTTGATGTGCTTGAGCAGATTTCCCTTTTCATGGATCTGCGGGACACCCTCCTCGCGCGCCATCACGGGATTCGTGATCACAGGCTGGAGGTCGAACTCCGCTTCGATCAGACGTTCAGCCTGCTCGGCAATCTCAGCCGTTTCTGCCGCGACGATCGCGACCGCATCCCCCACATAGCGGACGCGTTCCCCAGCTGCCACCATCACGGGCCAGTCATAGATAATGAGTCCATGATTGCGTTCGGCGGGAATATCTTCGGCGGTTAACACCGCGGCAACGCCTTTCAATGCTTTCGCTTTTGAAATATCAAGTTTCGTCAAGAACCCGTGTGGAATCATCGCGCGTTTTACTTTGGCATACAACATGCCATCGAACACAAGGTCATCGGTGTAAATGGCTTTGCCATTGACCTTCTCGATTCCATCGGGTCGCAGGTGAGTATGCCCCACAGAATTATGGACATGAATCGAATCAGGAATATTCGGCTTTTTAACAGCCTCGCCAGTTCTCAAAGATTCCGCCGCGGCGAGGATCGAATTCTCAATCGCTGGATACCCCGCGCAACGACAGAGCGTATCCTTCAACGCAAACCGCACCTCATCCCTCGTCGGGTTCGGATTCCGCTCGAGCAACGCGTACGCCGTCATAATCTGCCCAGGGATGCAAAATCCGCACTGCACCGCGCCATGCTCCACAAAGGCTTGTTGGAGAGGGTGGAGTCCCCCTCTCCCTTGGGGAGAGGGGTTAGGGGTGAGGGTGTGGTTTGAACCGCTAAGCTCGCCAAGGTCGCTAAGATTCTTTCCTCTTTTGTCTTTCTTCGCGTTCTTTGCGCTCTTAGCGGTAAATTCTCCCGCCAGCCCTTCAATCGTCACCACCGTCTTCCCATCCGCCCGCTCGGCGGGATAGATGCACGAGACCACAGGCTCGCCATCCACAAGGACGGTACACGCGCCGCACTCGGCTTCGTCACAGCCGATCTTTGTCCCCGTGAGGCGCAGGCGATAACGGAGCAAATCCGATAGCGTTTCATTCGGCTTGGCTTCGAGGGTATGCTGGATGTCGTTGACGGTAAGGGAGATTTGATTGTTCATAGTCACCTCAAAAGAGTTGAACCACGGAGACACTGAGTCACGGAGTTTTTAAAATCTCTGTGTCTTCGTGTCTCAGTGGTTCCCGTTCTTATAGCACGCGACGGTAAATTCCGTCTTTCAAAACAGGGACGTTGAAGTTAAGCAGCAGACCAACTCGAATTTCAGTCAGTTTCATATAGGTCAGCAATTGCGCTTCGTGAACAGGAATTATCTGTTCCACGGCTTTCAGTTCGACAATCACGCGCTTGTCGTAAATAAGGTCAATCTCGTAACCTATATCCAGTTCAATTCCGTTGTACTTCACAGGCAATTTCACTCGATGTTCAAAAGGCATTTTCTGAATCTTGCTTTCATGTTCCAGACACACCTGATACGACGACTCGAGCAAACCAGGACCAAGCGCCTTATGAACCTCAATTGCCGCGCCGATGATCTTATCGGTCAGTTCTTTTTCCAACAGTGGTTGATTATTCTTATTCTGAGGAACAGGAAAGTTACGTAACATAGATCATCCATTCATTATTAACCACGGAGACACTGAAACACAGAGAATAATTTTTTAAATCTCAGTGTCTCCGTGTCTCAGTGGTTAGCCCGCTCTTTCCCACGCGGACTCAAGCGTATCCTCGAACAACCCGCTGACAATGTGTTGACGATAGTCCGCGCTGGCGCGGCGAGCCGAGGTGCGGAATTGGGTTTGGGCGAGCAATGCTTCAGTCGCAGACTCAATCAACTTGATACTCAAAGATTTGCCGCGCAAAGTATCTTCGGCTTGCGTGGCGCGGAAGGGAGTCCCGCCGCTGGGACCGACGGCAATGCGGATGTCTTTGATTGTATTGTTCTCACGTTCGAGCCAGACGGCGCAGTTCAAGATGGGAAGCGCGACGCCTTGCGGACGCATGATCCGTTTGAAGCAAGAGGCTTGATGGGAAGTGGAAAGTGGCAAGTAGAAGCCGACGATGAGTTCCTCGCCGTGTTTGAGAGAGGATTTGCCGGGACCGAGGAATAAATCTTTGAAGGGGATTTTTCTTGCAACGCCGCTTCGTCTGCGCTCCTCGTTATCACTCGTCGCTCCGCTCAGCGCGATGATCTCCGCTTGGGCATCCAACGCGAGCAGGGCAATCGTCCCGTCGGCGGCGGGGAGGGCGTGGGCGACGTTGCCTCCGAGAGTCGCCACGTTGCGGACTTGCGGACCGGCGATCAGGTCGCAGGCTTCAGTCAAAGCCTCCGCATGGCGAACAGGTAGAGGGTCGAGCGCGACGCGGTTGACGGGAATGGCGGCGCCGATGAAGAGTTCATCCCCGCGTTGTTCGAGGAGAGTCAGTTCGCGTATGGAAGTCACGTCCAATAAAGTTTGGACGGGTGAATGCCTGCCTTGTTCGAGATCGAGGAGAAGATCGGTGCCGCCCGCGATGGGAATGATGGGACGCGGCGCGTTGGCGAACGCGTCCATGGCTTCGTCGAGGGTCTTGGGTTTGAGGTAGTTTTGCCAGTGTGTCATTTTTTTCGTGAGCGCGAAGGATACAAAATGTTGGGAGGATTTTTCCTGGCCCCTCATGCGTTCTTTGTGTCACTTCGGCGTGGTGAGCGAAAGACGAACCGTCAGCGTAAGCCTTTGCGGTGCATCAGAGTTGATACAGTTCCACTAATACTCCTGATGTGCTTTCAGGGTGAATGAAGGCGTACTTCTTCCCGTCGGCGGCGGCGCGAGGCGTATCGTTGATCAGGCGCACGCCTTTGGATGTCAACTGCGATATCATGCCTTCGATGTCATCCACCTCCAGGCAGATGTGATGCATGCCGGGGCCGCGTTTGGCGAGGTACTTCGCAATGCCCGAATCGGCTGAGGTGGGTTGGACCAGTTCCACTTCCGAACCATGAAGCGGAAGGAATGCGACTTGTGATTTCTCGGCGGGCACATTACGCAGTTCGTGTAACTCCATCCCCAGCGCGTCACGCCAGAACGAGAGGGCTTTGTCCATGTCGTCCACAACAACGGCGACGTGGTTGATTTGTTTAATATGAGGCATGAGGGTCTCCAAAAAATATTGAACTGCTAAGCCTGCGAAGAGCGCCAAGAAAGGCTTGTAAAAGCCTTTGCGCTCTTCGCGGTTAATTTCTTCGTGATAAAAACGGGTCTCCCGTAATTAACGGGAACGAGCCTCGCCACGAAGGACACAAAGTACGCAAAGAAGGGAAAAGAGCCTTGTGTTCATGGGTTTTTCCTTTGTGACCGTCGTGTCGTTTCGACAAGCTGAATGCAAGCCTTTGTGTTTGAAAAATGGACTCCCGTTAAAAACGTTAGAGCCATAAAAACTTAATTCTCATTATATCCGCTTGCCAGAGAATCAGAGAGCGATTAAGATAGAGGCATGCCCGCCCTGCCTTTCAATGCCCGTCGCGTCGCAACGATCATCGGCGTCATCGCGCTGGTGTTCATCGTGTTGGAATTTAATCGCCGCCTCGAGGAAATGAATTTGCTCAACAAACAATATGAGCTTGTGCTACAACAAGCCACGCAGGCGGTGCAGACCCAGGCCGTGTTACAAACGCAGGTGGCTTTTGCCGCTTCGGATGGCGCCGTGGATGCATGGGCGCGCACCGATGGGCACTATGTTCAAGAGGGCGACCTGCCGATCGTGCCGATCGGTCAACCCGGCGCCGCGCCCATCGAACTCAGCACACCGGCGACAGCGCCAACCCAAGTGTCGAACGTCCAAACCTGGTGGGACTTGTTCTTTGGCGAGCATTAGACCTCCCGCAAAATTTCTTCGCCACAGTGAAAATGAGCTTTTCCTCAAAGGTCTCAGTGAACTCTGTGGCTGAATTTATCGCGTTGGCGCAATATGTCCATTAATCCTTTTTGGATGACAAACCGACTCTCGCTCTTCCCTGAATCGACTCGCGCGCGCGGCGACTCGCTCTTCGTCGCGGGACATTCCCTCGCCTCTCTCGCGGATGGACGCCTGACTCCGCTTTACGTATATGACCGCGCCACCCTCGACCTTGCCGTGGCGGAATATCAATCCGCGTTGCGGGCGTATTATCCGGGTGAGTCGCGCATCACCTACGCGGGCAAAGCCTTCCTCTGCAAAGCCATCGCCGCGTGGACTCAAACTCACGACTTGATGGTGGATTGCACCGGCGAGGGCGAGATCGGAATCGCGGTTGCTGGCGGCGTGCCGCGCGAAAAGATTCTTGTGCATGGGGTGAACAAATCAACAGCGGACTTGAAGTCCGCATTCCGGGAGGCGGGGACAATCGTTGTAGATAATTTAACAGAACTCAACAACATTCATGTCATTCTGAGCGAAGCGAAGAATCCCCACTCCGTTGAGCAAGACTCTTCGATCGCCCCTGCGGGGCTTCCTCAGAGTGACATTTCGTTATGGTTACGCCTTTTACCCGGCGTCGCCGTCTCCACGCACCACGCCCATACACAAACGGGTCAACACGATAGCAAATTTGGGATGACCCGCGAAGAAATCATCGAAGCGGCAAAATTCTGCCAGGAAAACAATCTTCCGCTCAATGGGATTCACTTTCACCAGGGCTCAAACTTCCGCGACCCCGAGCCGTTGATTCCCGCCATTGACCTCGCCCTCGACATCGCCAAAGAGATCGGCTTCAACGGCGAATGGCATTTTTGTCCCGGCGGGGGATGGGGCGTGGCCTATCACGAAGATGAACTGCCGAACCCATCCATTGAAAGTTATGCGCGCGGAATTGCCGAAGCGGTGATCGAGGGATGCAAACAGCGCGGCCTCGACCTCCCCGTTTTGCACCTCGAACCTGGGCGCAGTCTCGTGGCGCGGGCAGGCGTGGCGCTCTATCGCGTCGGCGCGATCAAACAACGCGGCGCCAAAATTTGGATTCTCACCGACGGCGGCATGGCGGATAATCCGCGTTTTGCGTTGTATGGCGCGAGGTATTCCTGCTTACCTGTCGAGGGATTGAATCGGGAAATCAACGCGAAGGTTTCGATTGCGGGACCGTATTGCGAATCGGGCGATATTGTCATTGAAGATTTGCCGATGCCTGAATTGAAAGAGGGCGAGTTGATCGCCATCCCTGTGGCGGGCGCGTATCATTTGAGCATGTCGTCCAATTACAACGGCGCGCGCCGCCCAGAGGTGTTGATCTTGGATGAGGGGAAAGTAGAGGTGATGCTGAGCCGGGAAACGGTGGATGATTTGCTCAGGCGCGATCCATGACCACAAACACCGACCTGTTCCTCAAGCGCCTGCGCGGCTCCGAATTCCTGCGCGGATTGGACGAGGGCGCGTTGACGCAGATCGCCGAGAGCGCGGCTTGGAAAGTCTATCCGCCCAACGCGGTTATCTTTTGGGAGGGAGATAACGAATCAAATTTGTACTTCCTGCAATATGGTTCGCTCAAAGCGATGAAAACTTCGTCTGATGGGCGCGAACAGGTTTTGCGATTTCTCTACGCGGGCGAAGTGTTCAATGAGGTCGGCGCGTTGGCGGGGAAGCCGAATCCCGCCACAGCCATCGCGCTGGAAGAGTCGGGCGTGTGGCTTCTCCCACGTTATGCGCTGGACAAGATTCTGTTGGAACATCCGCAAGTGGCGTTGCAGATCATCGAAAACATGGCAGACAAGATCATCGGGCTGGTCACTCTCGCCGCAGACTTGTCGTTGAAAACGGTCGAGGCGCGTTTTGCCAAGTTGTTGATTGAGTTTGCCGAAGGGGATGTAATCGAACGTCGCCGCTGGACGAACCAGACCGAAATGGCGGCGCGACTCGGCACCGTCCCCGATGTGTTGAGCCGCGTCATCCGCGAGTTGACCAGGGCGGGGCTGATCGAAATGGACAAACAGTCCATCCGCATTTTGGATCGGGCTGGCTTATCTGCGCGCGCAACAGGAGAAGAAAAACCTTAACCACGAAGGCTTGCGCTGACGGTTCGTCTTTCGCTCACCGTGTCGAAGTGACACAAAGTATATGAAGGGAAGGGCAAAAGATATTTCCTTTGTGTGCCTTCGTGACCTTCGTGTTTAAAAAGCATTTGATTTACACGACAAAAGTCGGGGCGAGAAGCGGGGAAAAGGGATACAGTCGGGCATATCAACAAGGAGACGATATGCCCGATATCTATTTCACAGACACAAAATCAAAAGCCGTTTTTTCGGCAGAGGGTCCGAAGCCGCAGTTTCTGCTCGACACGCCGCAATTCAAAGCGCTGGTGGTGGGATTGGAGGCGGGACAACAACTTCCCGTTCATCCCGCCGAAGCGGCGCTGTATCACTTCCTCGAAGGCGAAGGGCTGATGACCGTGGACGATGAAACGTTCGCCATCAAGCCTGGCGTGACGGTCATCGCGCCCAGCGGATCGAAGCGCGGGATCAATGCCAAAACACGGATGATCTTCCTCGGCTCGAAAGGCGCATCCTAACGCCAACTGGCGCATAAGCAGACGCGCCCTGTGCGGCATTATAAACTTCACCAAAGGAAACTCTCATGCCCATCCCTTATCTCCTCACCGCCCTGCTTTACCTCTTCGTCGCCATCTTCGTCGCGGCGGACGCGTCGCTCGTCAGCCTCAATCTCGCCAGCGCGTTCCCCGCGTTGCGTTGGGTGCGCGCGCACTTCATCACGCTGGGAATCGTTTCACAAGTCATCTTTGGCTTGCTTCCCGTTCTCGTCGCATCGCTTGCCAAAAAGTCAAAACCCGCCTTTCGCTGGGACATCTGGTTGACTCTCAACGCGGGCTTCGTGGCGCTCGTGGCGGGATTTGCGGGCGTCAACCATCCGATGATCTTCGCGGGCGGCACGCTCATCTTCATCGCCGCGACGCTTCTGTTCATGCAACTTTGGAACGCGCGCGGCGGAAACGCCCCCGCCTCGCTTAAGTTTTACATCGCGGGCGTGTTCTATCTATTCGTCGGCATCATCGTCGGCACAGGTTTGTGGCTCAATTGGAGCGAAGCGCTTTACATCAAAGTCCCGCTCGAAGTGCATATCCACGCCAACTCGTGGGGCTTCATGTCGCTGGTCTTCGCAGGTCTGTTCGTGGACTTCATCCCAATGATCACGGGTCGCCCTCTCGGCGCGAAGAACGCGGTTGCCTACATCTACTGGGGCATGACTCTCGGCGCGTTCGGTCTCGTGCTCGGACCTTGGCTCGGCGGCTCGCTTCCTCCAACGGTCACGGGGTTGATCCTGCATCTCTCGGCGACGATCCTGTTGATCGTTCTGGCGGGACGCGCCCTCAAAGCCAGCGGTCATCTCTCGACGGCAGGCGGCTGGCACTTGCTCGCATCCTACGCGTGGATTCTGCTCCCCGTCCTCGTCGCGCCGTTGATTCTGACTCACATCATCGCGGGCGGACCCGTCGAATCGATTGCGCCTCAACCCCTGATTTATGGCTGGATCCTCCAATTCGGCGTTGCCCTCATCCCCTACATTGCGCGGCGATTCTTCCTCAAACAGGAAACTCCTCAACTTGGCGGCAGTTGGCTTAGCCTGGCGGGCATCGTTCTCGGAAGCGTCCTCGTCTGGGTCAGCATCTTCCTCGTGGATATGCGCGGCGTGTTGTACGGAATCGGCTTCGCCCTCTACGCGCTGGCGATGATTCCGCCCGTCAAAGAGCTGTTCGAAATCGTCCGCGATGGGTTCAAGAAAATAGAAAACTTTTGAAACGACAACGGACGCTAGAGAACGTCCTCCATGTATGGCTCGTAAGAGACGCTCACTAGCGTCGAACCAACAAGGAAACACCATGAACACCATCCTCGCCAAATTCCCCTCCATCCTCGCCTTCCTCGTCGGCGCAATGTCCATCGTCGCGGGCGGAATGGTCATACGCGGCTGGCAACCGGGCTACAACGTTCTTTCGTGGCTCCCTGTTTACAACTTTGCCGTCGGCTTGCTGACTCTCATCCCCGCGTATTTGCTCTGGGTTAACAACCGCTACGCCCTCGCCGCCTCCATCGTGATTTTTGCCCTGCACGCGAGTATTCTCGCGCTCCTGCTCGCCCTCTTTCGTGGACAGGTCGCCGCCCAAAGCATCGGCGCGATGTCGTTCCGCGTGATCATGTGGATGATCATCTTCGCGCTGTTGCGGTTCAGAAGGTAACGTGGAAGGTCGGCTTCATCATATCTTCATAAACAGTTCACGATGCCGCTTTATAATTTCTGCAACACACACAAGGAGAAATTCATGTCCCAGTCCACGCCTGCCCGTTATAGCCCCCTCATGGTCACGCTTCACTGGCTGACCGCCATCCTCGTCTTTGCCGCATTCATCGTTGGCAAAAACATGAGCCGCCTGCCGAACCACGATGCGTCCAAACTTGCGCCGCTGGCAATTCACATGATGTTGGGAATCACAATGCTGGTCGTGATCGTCGTCCGCTTTGTTGCGCGGAGGAAGACTCCGCATCCCGCCTACGCTTCCACCGGCAACGCCTTCCTCGACGGTCTCGGCAAGTTCGCGCATTACGCCCTCTACCTGCTGGTCTTTCTCATGGCGATCAGCGGGATGGCGCTTTCCATGCAGGCGGGACTTCCGCAAATTGTCTTTGGCGGCGCTGGCTCGTTGCCCGCCGATTTCTTCGACTTTGCGGCGCGCGCCATGCATGGTTTCATTGCGCCCGCGCTCTTCCTGCTCATCCTTCTGCATGTTGGCGCGGCGTTCTATCACCAGTTGTTCATCAAGGATAAGTTGTTCGCGCGCATGGGGTACGGGAAATAATAGACTCTATCGGAAATTAAGAGGGGGGACGCAGAAAAACGCTGACGAACGCTGATTCAAGAAAAAATCTGCGTTTTTCCGCGTCCAAAACGCCTTATTCGGCTTATTGCCGATAAAGTCTAATGATCCCTCCTGATCCTTCCGGAGTGGCGCAGATCGAAAAAATCTGCGTTCGTCCCCATAGTCCATGGCTGTGACGACTTCCGACATATCTTCAAACAGCCGACCTACTTCAACAGGGTCGGCTGTTTTTCATTGCATGATATTTGCGATTAATTATGTTATAACAATCCAACAATGAAGTACAGCATGATTGCGCTTACACAACTCAACGCTGACCAAACAAAAAAGCTGGCTTTCCTCCATCACCGCGCCCTGCATTCATTGTTGACCGATCTTGGCGCGCCGTTCCTTGAACGCTATTATCAACTTGCCCGCGCGGATTCGTCGGTGATTGGGGTGTGCGCGTTGGACGCGCAGGGGAATCCGCTGGGGTGGGCGGTAGGCTCGCCAACGCCGGGGCAGGTCGCCCGTCGGATGAGCGAGGCGCGGGGGTGGTTCATCATTCAAATGTTGAGGGCGTTAGTCACAAATCCAAAAACGATTTGGCAGGCATTCCTCTCCTCACGATTGGCGTCTGTTGTGATGGAGCCGGGCGCGATCGAGTTGACGTATATCGGCGTGGATGAATCCGCGCGTAAAAAAGGATTGGGGCGCGACTTGTTGGGCGCGTTCATCGAAGCCGCGCGAGAAAAGAGATTTTCGTCTGTGGAGTTAAGCGTGGAGGCCGGGAACGCCGCCGCAATTGCATTGTATACTAGGGCAGGTTTTCGCGTGATGCGTTCGCAGATAGAAGGCGCGTTCAATCGTCATCGCATGGAATTGATTCTCACATGAAAGTACCGTTTCGCAAAATCGAATCGCTCGCCGAGCCGCGTTACGCGCCGTGGCTGTTTTTGATTGTCGCGTTTTTTGCCTACGGTTTGTTGTTTTGGCGCCACGGCTTTTATTGGGACGACCTGCCGATGACGTGGATCCGCTACGAGTTGGGGCGCGACGCGATGGCAAAATATTTTTCGACGGCGCGGCCCGTGTGGGCGGTGTTGTACCAGGCGACGACGACCTTCCTTCCGCCCGCGCCTGCGGCGTGGCAAATTTTTTCGATCCTGTGGCGCTGGCTGAGCGTGGTGTTGTTATGGCAACTCGTCCGCGAACTATGGCGCGACCGCGAAAAGATGGCGGCGCTGGCGGGGCTGTTATTTTTACTTTATCCCGGGTTCAATTTACAGTTTGCCTCTTTTCTCACCGCGCATTTTTGGATCGTGGTCTGTTTCCTTTTTGCATCGTGGTTGTTGACGTTGCGCGCAATAAACACGCCCTCGCGGTATTGGCTGTTCACCAGCCTTGCGATGATCCTCTCCGCGCTCAATTTGTGGATGCTCGAATATTTTTACTCGCTCGAACTAGCCCGCGCGGCGATCATTTTTTACGCGTTGCGGCAGGGCGGGAGGGAGGAAAAAATAGTTCAAACGGCGTGGCGCGCGTTTTTACACTGGCTTCCTTATCTACTCGTCTTTCTTGCGAATATTTTGTATCGCGTGTTCGTGTTTACGAATGTGGCGTATCAAAATGTATTCTTCTCTGAATTGCGCTCGAGTCCGTTTCAGGCAATCCTCGGTTTGATAAAAAATATCGCGGCGGATATTTGGCTCGCATCCGCGCAAGCGTTCGGCGCGATTTTCATATTTCCAAACGCCGCGCTCGACGGTCCCCTGACAACGTTAATGTACCTCGCGGTGGTGATCGTCGTCGGCGCGTTGGTGTTCATCTTTTTCAAGAACGCCGACGCGCAAACAGAAAAACGCTCCGCATATTGGGCGATTGGAATTGGGCTGATCGCCATGCTTCTCGGCGGCGGTCCGTATTGGCTGGCGTCTCTCGATATCAGCCTGTCGTTTCCCGCGAGTCGTTTTACCATGTCGTTCATGTTTGGCGCAAGCTTGCTGATCGCGGGTCTCTTCGAGTTGATTCCAATAAAACTTCGCGTCGTATTCGTCGCGACCATTGTCGCGCTTTCGGCTGGCAGGCAGGTGACGATCGGCGATTCGTTTTTGCGGGATTGGCAATCACAGAAAAACCTGTTCTGGCAAATGCGCTGGCGCGCGCCCGCGCTCCAACCCGATACGCTCGCGCTGATGAATGAACAACTTGTGTATTACGCCGATAACTCCATCAGCGCGGGGTTGAATTGGATCTACGATCCCAACGCAAGCGCGGACGATATCCAGTACGTCATCTTTTATCCGAGCAACCGTTTGAATGGCTCGCTCGTCTCTCTCGAGCCGAACACGCCCATTCGCTACAGCTATATCGCGGGCGAATTTCACGGCAACACATCGGACGCTCTCGCGTTTTACTATGCCCCGCCATATTGTCTTCGCCTGCTGGATTCTGATCTGGACAAAAACAACCGCTTCATCCCCGACGACAGCCTGATGCGCCAGGCGGCGACATTATCCAACCCCCAGCGGATTCTGCGCGAGCCGCCCGCGTCGATGCCCGCGTTCTACGGCGCGGAACCCCCGCATGGATGGTGCTACTACTTCCAAAAAGCGGAACTTGCGCGCCAGTTCGGCGATTGGGATGAAGTGAACCGCCTCGCCGACGCCGCGTTCAAACTCGATGAGCATTTCAACAACCCTGTTGAGCTGTTCGTCTTCATCGAAGGGTATGCTCACGCGGGCGATTGGGATGATGCGATACGATTATCCAACGAAGCGCGGCAAGTCTCGAAGAGTTACGTTGACCCGCTGCTGTGTAAATTGTGGAAACGCATCGAGGCAGAAACAACTCCCAGTGAAGAAAGAACCGAAGCGTTGAATGAAATCTTCGAGTTGACAGGGTGCGAAAAATGATCGGTTATGATTTCGGACCGCAGACTTCAGTCTGCGATTTTGCTGTGCATCGGCGGACTAAAGTCCGCGTTCCGTGGGGTAAGGGGTAATCAATGAAACGCTATCTCCCACACGCCACTCTCCTCTTCGTCGCCCTCCTCGCTTACGGATTGCTCATCCCGCAACTCGGCTTTTACTGGGACGACCTGCCCATCTCGTGGATCGCTTACCAACTCGGTCCCGCGGCGTTAACGAAGTATTTCTCAACCAATCGTCCCGTATGGGGATTGCTGTATCAAATCACAACGCGCATCCTTCCCGATGAGCCGATCTACTGGCAAGTCTTCGCGTTGATTTGGCGTTGGCTCGGCGCGGTGATCGTGTTCGCCATCGTTGAAAAATTATGGAAGGGCAAGCCACGCCTTGCGTTGGGCGTCGCGCTTCTCTTTTTGGTTTATCCCGGATTCAACCAGCAGTGGTCGGCATTTTTATACAGCCATTTCTTCATCGTTCTGTTTTTCTTTTTGTTTTCCTGCCTGCTCATGTTGCGCGCCATGGAAGAACCGACTCGCTATTGGCGATTGACCGCGTTCGGGCTGATCTTCTCCGCGCTCAACTTGTGGATGATGGAATATTTCTACGTGTTGGAACTCATGCGCGTGGGAGTCATTCTCGCAGCCTTGCGCGGCGAGACGATGACCCTGCGCGAACGCGCGGCAAAAACGCTCACACTCTGGCTTCCATATCTGATCGTTTTCATTCTGGCAGTTCTCTCGCGGCTGTTCATCTTCAATAATCAGGTTTACGGAATCGGGTTGGGAGCCTCGCTGAGGTCTGCGCCGCTGGAGACGTTAGCCAGCCTCGCGCGAAACATCCGCTTCACATTGACTCTCGTCCTCGGTGATGCGTGGATGCAAACGACGCGGTTGCCAAACATTGCATCGGCGCAGTCCATTCTCAATTCATATTCCATCGTCGTTGCGTTGGCGGTCCTTGCGTTGGTCGCAGGCTTCTTGTTTATTTCACGCGAAGAAATAAAATCGATTCGAAAAAGCATAACAGATTCGCTTTGGATGATCGGCTTGGGACTCTTCGCCCTTCTGCTTTCGGGCTGGCCCTTCTGGCTGGTGGGGTTTGTCCCGTCGCTGGCGTGGCCCGCGAGCCGATTCACGCTTCCGTTCATGTTCGGAGTCAGTTTGATTTTTGCTGGCGTTATCCATTTGATCCCCTGGGAACGTGTTCGCATTGCCTTACTCGTTGCGCTGGTTGGCTTCGCTGTTGGCTGGCAATTTTTATTGGCGAACAATTACCGGCAGGATTGGCAAACGCAAAAAGAGTTATTCTGGCAACTCACCTGGCGCGCGCCGGGGATAAAACCCGATACCGCCATCATTATGAACGAAGGCGCGCTGGAATATTACGCGGATAATTCTTTGAGTCCCATTGTCAATTGGGTGTACGCGCCCGAAAAACGCGGCGAAGATATTGATTACGTCTTGCTCTACCCCACCACGCGCCTGAAAAGCGACGCGCTTCCCAAACTCGAACCTGACCTGCCGATCTTCACCGAATATCTGGCGGGACAATTTCATGGAAACACGTCGCAAGCATTGGCAATTTATTTCATGCCGCCCGGTTGTATGCGAATCCTTGATCCTGTAGTAGATCGCGTTAATCGTTTGATTCCTGAACAAAGTTTGATGCGCTTCGCATCACGTTTGACAAATTACGAGTTGATCTCATCCGAGTCAACGTCGCAAATGCCGACGCCATATTATCCCGAACCAGAGTTTGGATGGTGTTATTACTTCCAAAAGGCTGAACTGGCGCGTCAATTCAAACAGTGGGATGAGGTTGTATCGTTGGGAGATGCCGCCTTCGCTGAGGGTCTGAGTCCCGCCGACCCGTCGGAAAGATTCGTGTTCATCGAGGGGTATGCTCATGCGGGGGAGTGGGATCGCGCGGTTGAGCTATCCATGCAATCGTTCGATGAATCGGAGTTGATGAGTCCACCCCTTTGTCGGTTGTGGGAACGCGTCGAGTCTGAGACAGCCCCAAGTCCGGGACGCGCCGCGTTGGGCGAGCCGAAACGAAGCGAAGCGTTATCCGAAGCACAGACGATGCTCACGTGTAATCCATGAAAAAGCACTTGCGTATATCGTGTGGTTTGTCTAGAATAGGAGTGATTCAACCTTTTGTGATAAAATATACTTGTATAGACAAGTTGTCAGACAATTAGATTTTGAAAGGAGGCTAAAGCCAAAGAATTATTTTCTTGTTGCTTGAGTTGTATCTTCACCAAAATCACACAATAGGAGTAGAGAAATGCGTAAGTCACTTTTGCAGGTGTTCAGTTTGTTGATGGCGCTTTCATTGGTTCTTTCGGCTTGCACGCCGAAGGCTGAAGAGGTGGGAGGGTTTCAAATCCCGGCTGTTGATGATGGTAAATTCAACATTGCGATGGTCTTGATCGGACCGCACGATGACGGCGGCTGGTCGCAGGCGCACTATGAAGGCTTGTTGTATGTGAAGGAGAATGTCCCGAACACGAACGTGGCGTATGTCGAGAACGTGCCGGAAGGCGCCGATTCGGAGCAGGTGTTCCGCGCATTGGCGCGCAAGGGGTTCGACCTGATCATCGGCACATCGTTTGGTTTTGGCGACCCGATGGAGATCGTGGCGGGTGAGTTCCCGGATTCGATGTTCATTCATCTTACCGGCATCAAATCCAATTTCACAAACTTTGGCAACCTGATGGGCGCGATGGAAGATATGAAGTTTCTCGCCGGTATGCTGGCGGGCGCGCGCGCCAAGGCGGATGGCGAAACCAAACTCGGCTATATGGCGACCTTCCCGATCCCCGAAGAAATTCGGTTGGGGAACGCGATCGCGCTGGGTATGCGGAAGACCTGTCCCGAGTGCACGTTGGATGTGCGCTGGCTCAGCACCTGGCATGACCCCGTGATCGAAAAAGAAGCCGCGGCGTCGTTGTTCGATGCGGGCGCGTATGTTGTGTTCACCGGCGCGGATACCCCGGCGGTTGCCGATGTGGCGCAGGAAAAAGGCAAATATGGCGTCACCTACGATTGGTACGGTTCGTGCAAAGTGGATGCCTGTCTTACCGCCCCTTATTGGCTGTGGGGTACTGAATATGTCCGCATTACGGAGGGAGTGATTGCAGGCACCTATGTGCCCGGCTACGATTACTTCGATGCGGAAACCGGCGCGTTGGGCTTGTACGGGTTCATGGAAGGGCAGAAACTTACTCCCGGTGTTGCCAGTCTCGACCCGGCTGTGATTCAAGAAGTCCGCGATATCCTTGCGCAGATGCTGGCAGGCGAGTTCACCCGCTTCGATGTGTTCAAGGGACCGATTAACGACAACAAGGGCAACGTTGTCTTGCCTGCGGGTCAGAGCCTTGAGCAGGTTGATCTGGATGCGTTCCCCGAGTTCGGTCTGCCGTGCAGTATCGATGTTTGTATGAAGTGGTGGGCTGAAGGCGTCACCGCTGAATTGCCGGAGTAAATGTAGTTTAATGAACGGGGCAGAGCTGTGAGGTTCTGCCCCGTTTTTTGTAGGTAGGCAAGTTCATACGAAGGCACGTAGACAGGTAGACAGGTAGACACGTAGACACGTAAACAGGTAGACAGGTAGACACGTAAACAGGTAGACAGGTAGACACGTAGACACGTAAACAGGTAGACAGGTAGACACGTAAACAGGTAAACAGGTAGACAGGTAGACACGTAAACAGGTAGACACGTAAACACGTAGACACGTAAACACGTAGACAGGCAAACATACCATGTGCACCTGTTTCCTGTGTGCTTGTGTACATTCCTCAGGAGCGACCTTGGACGCGACCACCAACGCCAACCCGCAACAACCTCCTCTCGTCGTCGAAATGCGCGGCATCGTCAAGCGCTTTCCCGGTGTGCTTGCTAACGATCATGTGGATTTTGAATTGCGCACAGGGGAGATCCATGCCTTGTTGGGAGAGAACGGAGCGGGGAAGAGCACATTGATGAGCGTGCTGGCGGGGTTATACAAACAGGATGCCGGCACGATCAAAGTGAAGGGCAAAACGCTGGAGTTCTCCTCTCCGCGCGATGCCATCAACGCGGGGATCGGGATGGTGCATCAGCATTTTATGCTTGTCCCTTCTCAGACCGTTACTGAAAATATCTTGCTTGGGCTTGATGAGCCTCGCTTTCTCATGCGCCTGAATGAATACGATAAAAGAATCGCGGACTTGGGTGATAGGTTCGGCTTGAAGGTTGACCCGCGCGCGAAGATCTGGCAATTATCGGTCGGCGAGCAACAGCGGGTGGAATTATTGAAGATGCTTTATCGCGGCGCGGATGTGCTTGTGATGGACGAGCCGACAGCCGTCCTTGCGCCGCAGGAGATTGACGGGTTATTCGTGACTCTGCGTTCGATGGTAGCGCAAGGCAAATCGGTGATCTTTATCAGCCACAAATTGAATGAGGTTTCCTCCATCGCAGACCGCGTCAGCGTGCTGCGGCGCGGCAAGGTGACGGCTTCGGGCATCCCTGCCAAAGGCGTGAGCAAGCAGGAACTCGCCAGCATGATGGTGGGGCGCGAGGTGGTGCTGTTCGTGGATAAAAAGCCGAAGGATGCGGGCAAGGTCATCCTCGATGTGAAAGATGTCTATGCGGAGAATGATAAAGGCTTGCCTGCCCTGCGCGGATTATCCCTGCATGTGCGCGCGGGCGAGATTGTAGGGTTAGCCGGTGTTGCAGGGAATGGGCAGATCGAACTCTCGCAGGTGATCGCCGGACTGCGCAAATGCGAACAAGGGGATGTGGAGTTGAACGGCGATAAAGTCAGCAACCGCGATACTTTGTACGGAATTCAACACGGCATGTCGTATGTGCCGGAAGACCGCACGCACGTCGGCAGTTCACCCAACCTGAGCGTGACCGACAACGTCATTATGAAGAATTATCGTAAGGCGCCCATCTCGAAGGGTTCGATGATCGACATGAACGCGGCGTCAAAGTTCGCGCAACAACTTAAGGAAGCGTACGACATCATCGTGCCGACGGTCAACACGCCCGTGCGTCTGCTCTCTGGTGGCAACCTGCAACGCGTCATTCTGGCGCGTGAGATTTCGGGGCATCCCAACTTCATGGTGGCGGTTCAACCGACGCGCGGGCTGGACGTGGGCGCGATCGAGGGAGTCCATCGTCTTTTGCTTACCCAGCGCGAAGCGGATGCGGCAGTCCTGCTCATCTCTGAAGAGTTGGAGGAACTGCTCGCGTTGAGCGACCGCGTCTACGTGATCTACGAGGGGAAAATTATGGGCGAGGTAAAAGTCGCTACTGGCGAACCAGATGAAAGGTTGATCGAGGCGATTGGTCTAATGATGACCGGCTCGCCGTTGGAACATATCCAGAGCGAGGGAGTGGAGAAACATGGCTGAGTCGTCTTTGAAAAAATCAGGCGGCAGGTTGCGCGTCAAGATCGAACCGCGGCTCGACGAACCCAGTGGAAAAGAATCGCTGTTGATCTCGCTCGGCGCGGTGGCAGTGGCATTGATCTTGGGCGGCGTGGTGATTGCTGTTGTTGGGGGCAATCCGTTCGCTTCGTACCTGCACATTGCGCGCGCCGCGTTTGGGAGTGTTGGTGTGCTCTCGGATACCATTGTGAAGGCGACGCCGATCATCCTGACCGCGCTGGCTTGTACGATTGCATTCCGCATGAAATTGTGGAACATTGGCGCGGAGGGGCAGTTCATCATGGGCGCGTGGGGCGCGAGCGCGATTGTGCTTGCGCCGGCGCTCGCGCCCGAATCGCCGCGCTGGATGTTCATCCCGCTGATGGCGCTGGCGGGGATGGGCATGGGCGCGTTGTGGGGGTTGATCCCCGGTTATCTGAAGGCGAAATTCAACGTGAACGAGATTATCAGTTCGTTGATGTTGAATTATATTGCGGTCTCGTGGGTGAATTATTGGATTTTCGGCGTGTGGAGCGAGGGAGGCTTTCAGATGAGCCCGAAGTTTCCCGTTAATGCGTCCCTGCCGCGACTTTCGGATTACGCCGCAACTATTCCTTTTTTGCGCGGGCTTACCACACATGCGGGTCTGTTGTTCGGCATTGCGGCGGCGATTCTCTTGTGGTTCATCGTGTATCGAAGTCGTTGGGGCTATGAGATTCGTTTGATCGGGGACAACCCTCATGCGGCGAAATATGCCGGGGTGAATATCGTGAAGAATACGATCCTTGTGATGGCGCTTTCGGGCGCGCTGGCTGGGTTGGGCGGCATGAGCGAAGTGTCGGGCGTTGTCCGCCGATTGCAGACAGCCCCCATCAACGCGGGATACGGTTTCACCGGCATCATTGTGGCATGGCTGGCGAAGTTGAATCCGTTGGCGATTATCGTCGTTTCGATTCTGTTCGGCGCGTTGATCCTGGCAGGACGCGAGATTCAGCCCTCGGGCATCCCGAAGATGATTCAGGGAATCATCCTTGTGTGTTTGATTGCGAGTGACTTTTTGTTGCGGTATCGGGTTCGTTTGGTGAAAGGCGAAGAAGAGTAATTTATTAACCGCTAAGGCGCGAAGAACGCATAGGTTTTATAAAAGGTTTTCTTAGCGTTCTTAGCGCGCTTCGCGGTTCAATAGGAATCATCGGAGAAATTATTTATGGATCCCATCGTTATTCTTCAGGCGGGCGTCGCCAGCGGAACGGTACTCCTCTTCGCCACGTTGGGCGAAGTATTAGCCGAACGCTCCGGCGTGCTGAACCTCGGCGTCGAAGGCATGATGTTGATCGGCGCGATGACCGCTTTCAGCGTCACCATCGCCACCGGCAACCCGTGGATTGGCGTGCTTGCCGCAATGGTTGTGGCTGGCTTGCTCAGTCAGATCCATGCGTTCATTGCCATCACCCTGCACGCAGACCAGGTTGTGAGCGGGCTTGCGCTTACCCTTGTGGGCGCGGGGATCAGCCTCGTGTTGGGCGAAGGCTTGAGCAAGGCGGGGACAGTTGCGCTCATGCCGAGTTTTTCCATCCCGTTGCTTTCGCTTATCCCGATCCTTGGTCCGATCTTTTTTACGAACCACAGTGTATTGGTCTACATCGGTTATTTGATGACGCCCCTGGCGTGGTATTACATCAACCACACCCGCCCGGGTTTACACCTTCGCGCTGTTGGCGAATATCCCTCCGCGGCGGATGCGCTCGGCATTAATGTTTATCGTTTGCGATACGCGTACGTCTTTGTAGGCGGAATGCTCGCAGGGCTGGGTGGCGCAACCATCAGCCTGGCAGTCGCGCCCGGCTGGTTCAGCGAGTTGACCACCGGCGGGCAGGGCTGGATCGCGGTGGGGCTCGTCATCTTCGCGCAGTGGGATCCGATTCGCGCGGCGATCGGCTCGTATGCGTTCGGCGCGCTCCGCCGTCTCATCCTCGATATTCAAGGTCCGCTCACCTTATTAGGGTTCGATAATCCCTTTTACTACAACGCCTACCTCGGTTTCTTTTTGCAGATGATTCCCTACGCCTTCACGGTCATCGTGCTGGTGATCGGCTCGCGCGAATCCATGCGCAAGCGCCTCGGCGCGCCCGCCGCATTGGGCGTTCCGTACATCCGAGGAGAACGAGGCAAGTGATTCTCGTCACGAAGGTCACGACCGAAAAGATTTTAAGCCTTTGTATCTGTCGCGTTTAGGAAAATCATGCTCGAATATCTTGCCTCCACTCTCCGCGAGCAATGCGGACTCAATCAAGACAAACCCATCATCGCGGGCGTCTCCGGCGGACCCGATAGTTTGTGTTTAATGAATGTGCTTCGCGCGGCAGGGTATCGAGTCGTTGTGGCGCACTTCAACCATAAACTGCGCCCCGATTCCGACGCGGATGCCAACACGGTCGAGCAAGCCGCGGGACGGCTCAACCTCAAGTGGGTGATCGAAAATGGCGACGTGCGCGCCTTTGCCGATGCGGAAAAACTATCAGTGGAAGAAGCCGCGCGGATCTTGCGGTATCGCTTCCTGATGAAACAGGCTCGCCGCTACAATGCGCAAGCCGTGGCGGTCGGTCATACGGCAGACGACCAGGTTGAAACAGTGCTCATGCACTTTGTGCGCGGCGCGGGCTTGGCTGGCTTGAAAGGCATGAGTCACCGCACGATCATCCACATGTTCGATGCCGAAATCCCCATCGTGCGCCCTCTGCTCGATGTGTGGCGCGAGGAAACTGTCGTATATTGCGCGGCAAACGGGTTTCGCCCGCGGCACGACCCCAGCAACGCCTCGCTCGATTTTTTCCGCAACCGCTTGCGGCACCTGCTCATCCCCACGCTCGAGTCGTACAATCCGCGCTTCCGTGAGACGGTCTGGCGCACATCGAAATCGTTGGCGGGCGATCATGAAATCTTGTTAACCGTGTTGGATGACGCGTGGAAGGATGTCGTCACCCAGGAAACAGCGAACTTCGTCGCCTTTGATGTTTCCGCGCTGACCCAACAACGCCTCGGACTCCAACGGAACCTGATTCGCCGCGCCATGGAGCATCTCCATCCCGACAACCTCGACGCGAACTACGCCACCCTCGAACGCGCCGCATATTTCATCATCGACCCTGAACGTCCCACGCGCATGGACCTGGCGAGAGGCTTGCATTTACTGCGCGAAGGATCGGTGATCTACGTTGTGGAGGGTCACATCACCTTGCCCATTGAGCGCTGGCCCCAACTTCCGACAGAAGCGAAGATCGTCCCATTGCAGGTTCCCGACCAGGTGGAGTTATCGGGCGGGTGGAAGTTCAGTTGCGAACGCTGGAATATCCCCTCGCTGGCGATCGAGCAGGCGCGCGCGAACGATGATCCGTTTCAGGTATGGTTGGATGCGGGCGAGCTTTCTGACACGCTGGAACTCCGCGCGAGGCAGGAGGGCGACCGTTTCGAGCCTCTCGGCATGGACGGGCACGAGTCGAAGTTATCCGATTTCTTTATCAATGTGAAATTGCCGCAACGGGCGCGCGACCGATGGCCCCTGTTATGTATGGGGGAGCGCGTGGTATGGGTGCCTGGCTATCGCCTGGCGCATCCGTTCCGCTTGACGGAAGCAACAAGGCAGGCAGTCTATTTTTCGTTGACCCGCGATTAATGTCGCGGCGAGGAAGCCGAAGGGCTGACGAAGCAATCTCCTCGCCGCATCCCAACGTTTGTTTTGGCAGGGCGAAGAGATTACTTCGCCGCCGCGGAGGTACGCTGAGTTCGCCGAAGCGCTCCTCCGCGCAACGACATTATTTTCCACCCGCTAACTTTTGTAACTTGATGAACAACTCGCGCCATTGGATCTTGGATACGCCAAGTTTTTGGCGTATCGCATCTGGTTCCACTCCGGCGCGGTAATCGTTGAGCGCGCACGTCCAGCGGCACATGTCGAAGGAGAGGTGTTTGTTGAGTCCCGCCTCGTTGCTAACATCTTCAAGCAGATATTCCAGCCGCCGCTGTGACCAGGGGAAGAGTTTCTCCTCGGGCTTGTACTGAGCGATATATTCCTCGTAAGCGGGAATCCAATCTTCGGGCAGGGTGATCTTCCGCTCCTTGTAGCGATTCGCGGGAGTCGCATATTTGATGAAGACCTGCGGTCCGTTGGGAGTGTCTAATTCGAGATGTTCGAGCTTGATTCCGAGAGTCTCGCTCTTTTTGATCCCTGTTGATAATAACAAATACGCCAACGCAAACAGACGCGCGTCTGGCTTCGCGGCGCGGCGGCGACGGTCCGCGGCGAGGAGCGCTTCATCGTATTCTTTCGGGGTCAGCACGGTGGGGATGGGGCTGATGGCGGAGCGTTGCGCCACCTTCTCGGCAGGGTCAACGACTAGAGCGCCAAATTTGTGCAACCAGCGAAACAACGACTTGACCGCAGTGATGCGCCGCGCCAGCGTCTTGGGACTGCACGGCACGTCGCGCTCTGCTTCCATCCATTCGAAGTAGCGGTTTAGCTCTTTGGTGGTGACTTTGCCGAGCGTCACATCTTCTGGCAGGAATGTGGTGAGCAGGCGCGCATCCGAAAGGAAGGCTTTGATCGTGTTCGGCGAGCGTCCCTGATCGGCGAGGTAACTCTCCCACGAGTTGATGGCGGTGATGAGCGGTGTGTTCTGGTTTAAATGTGAGGCAAGCTTCTCAGGCATGATAGCTCCTGTGTTCTTTCTGTTTTTTTGATTGCGTATAGTTTATCGGGAATGGAGGCAGGTGTCAACGGGATATTTGATAATTTGCCGCGCTTATAATAAAATCCGAATCAATCATGCCAAACGACAAAACAGTCTGGTCTTCGGAACAGGGAGACCTCCGAAAGAAAGATCAAGCGCCCGCCGATTTACAATCCGTCCCGCGTCAACAACAAACCATCTACCTCCACCGCGAATCGGCTGGACGCGGCGGCAAGGCGGTGACGTTGGTGAAGAATCTTGTGTTGTCGGCGGAGGAGGTGAAGTCGCTGGCGAAGAGGCTCAAGCAGGAGTGCGGCACGGGCGGGACGGTGAAAGACGGCGTGATCGAAATTCAAGGCGAGCATCGTGAGAAGATCGCGGCGTTGTTGTCGAAGTTGGGGTACAAGGTTAAGATCGCGGGAGGATGATCGTTTTGCATTTTTCAAATAAGGGGTTACGCAGTTGAGCCTGTTTCGTTGAAGTCGCGCTATGACGGCGGTAGTAATAACTGTCCGCCAACTGCGTAAGTCACACACATCAAAAACAGCCCCGCGATTTTTCGCGGGGCTGTTTTTTTTATTGTCCACTTGACAGTCAGTCCGCGTCAAGTGTGTTGAGTCTGCTTACGGGACTATGTTCCCGCCGCCGAAGTCGTCGAAGTAGGCGTCTTTGGCGTTGATGAACCAGAGTCCGATGCGGCCGCCTTTGGGGTTGAAGAATGCCTGGTCGCCGGTGTTGAGGGTGATAGCGCCAACCTCCACGCCGTTCTTGTAGATCAGCACCAAGCCGTTGGAGAGGGCGCGCGCGCCGAACTGATCGCCATCCGCGAAGGTGACGGGGATCGGGCTATAGCCGTACCATGCGAGCGTATCCGGGCGAAAGGTCCAGACGGTGACCGTGTTGCTATTGGCATCGTACAGCACTTCGATCACACCGGCGCCCCAGTTGGGGAGAACCGAACCCTGAACTTTCAACAGCAGGTTTTGCTCAAGCGCATCCTCATCGACATCGGTGAGGGTTACGAAGACTTCCTGGTTCACGCCGAACGCGTTTCTCCAATAGATGGGTCCGTTGTTGCGCACATCTACCTGTTGGTTGCCGACGATCTTGTATGCGCTGGTGGAGCCGCGCCAGTTTGGTCCGAGAGCGGAGCCGGGGCGGTTGAAGTTGTCAAGCACGGAAGCGCCCGGGAAGGGCGGATCAAGTTCCAATCCGATGAGAACCGGGTCGTGATCCGATGAGCGGTAGGCATCCGGCGCGTTGATGGCATCCTGCGCGGCTTGTTTGAAGGATGTGTCGTAGTCGATCAGGTCGGCTTCATCAGAGTTGATGTGCCAGTCTGCCATGCCGGTAACCTGGCGGAAGAGCGAACTGTTTGCCAAGCCGTAATCGAGGTAGCCGGTTTGCCCGTCGAATACGTACGAGTAGGCGTCCTCGCCCTGGAAGTGATAGGCAAGGTCGGTGTAATCGTCGCTGGTGCCGGTGGTATCGTCTGAGCCAGCCTTGACGGCGTCGATCGGGTCTTCTTTATCGTAGGAGTTGAGATCGCCGACGATGAGGAAGTCCGCGTCGTTGCTGTCTGTCGGGTCGGTGGCGAGCCAGTCGACGAGGGCTTGGGCGGCGGCTTTGCGGGTCTGGTTGCAGTTGCCCTGACCATCGCCGATGTCCGGGTCGCCAACGTCGACGCAGGCGGAGCCTTTGGATTTGAAGTGGTTGATGACCACTGTGAAGCGCGCGCCGGTGGCTATTTCTTCGAAGGTTTGCGCCAGCGCGGGGCGGCTTTTACCATCATTGAAGCGCGGGTCAACCGACGAATCGAGGATGGCGAAGTTTCCAACCGGCGCGATGGTGGTTGTCTTGTAGATGAATCCCACGCGGATCGCGTCGCCGCCGATCACGCCGGTGTCGATGAAGGAGTATGTGCCTGTTCCGAAGGTTGCGTTGAGTCCGGCAACGATTCCGTTGGTGGGGTCGCCGAGCGGGCTGACGCCGGGGGTGTTTTCCAACTCGTTCAAGCCAACCACGTCGGCGTTCAAGCCGGTCAGCGCGGCAAGCAGTTTATCGCGCTGGCGTTGGAATTCCAACGGTTGGCTGGCATCGGCGCCGCGGCAGTCGAGGTTTTGATTCGCGCCGCAGGGGCCGGGTCCGGTGTCGCTGTTGGTGGTGTCGAGCGTCAGGAAGAAGTTGAGCGTGTTCATGGAGGCAACTTTGATGCTTCCGCCAACATCTTCCGGGGTGACCGGGCGCGCGTTCACATTGGTGTACGATGCGCCCTGTGTCGGTTGAATGCGATATGAGCCAGCCGCAAAGTCCATGACGCCGGTCACATTTGTGACCGTATCGCCGCCACGGAAGAGGTTCGAGAGGTCGAAGGGGCTTCCGTTGGGGTGGATGGCTGGGTTCGAGTTTTGAGTTGAGCGCCCATCGTCGAGCGTGATCTTGTCGAGCAGGAATTCTTGCATCGCTTGTGTTACTTGCGGCGAGCCGGGTTCGAATTCGGCGGTCGGCGTGAGGTGGCGTTCCGAAGTTAACACGACTTCGTTGAAGCGGTCGAAGTTAAAGTATTCGGATATAACCAATGCTTGCGGGAAGGTCACGCGCATACCCTCAAAAGGTTCGAAGTCTGATATGGCGCTCACAGGCAGTGATACGGTTGCGGCGGTGGGGAGTGGGTTGCCACTGTTGAGCACAGTCACGCCAGTGAAGGCTGTGATTTCGGTCAGGTTATTGAATTCAGATACGATGCCCACAACTTGCACGAGGTCGCCGAGCGCCACATTGACTGCCGGGGAATTTCCATCGAAGATGAAGATACCCTCCGAGGTAAGCGGGTCGGCATCCACATCGGCATCTTCTTCTTGCAGGTGGAAGCCGTTGAAGTCACCGTTCGTGCCGCTGGCGCCATCCTGGAAATCGCCGACGACGATACCCTGAACGACCACGGTCTGCCCAGCCATTGGGGAGGACGCGCCGTTGCCCTGAATATCGTGGATCTTATTTTCTGAAGGACAGCCGCCAAACTGACTGCCGTCCACGTTCTTGCCGGGCGAGAATAACGATCCGCCCGAGCCGGTGGCTACTGAATGTTTGACAAGCGGGTCAGCTCCAGTGATGTCTGGGTTGCGCGTCAGGGATTGATTGTCGCCGCCTTCCGCGCCGTACGTGTAACTTGCCACGTCAACTGCGCCGTTGTTCAGTGTGACAGTATCGCCGGTGTTGTTCAAGCCCAATTGCCCGGCGGAAGCCGTTTGCACAAGGCTGAAACCGAATGTGCCGGAGGGCGCGCCGCCCGCGAACACAACAATCGAACAGCTGGCGGGGATCACGGTGCTGGCGGGGAAGGTGTGGCGCGCGCTATTACCGTCGCTTAACGTCCAGCCGCTGATGTCCAAACTCGTCGGTTCGTTGTTCACGATCTCGACAAATTCATCCTGTGTGGTGTTGACTGCGCCGTCGCCGTTCGCGTCGCCGTTGGCAGCATCCGGATCGGCAAGGATTTCATTGATGACGATGGCGACAGGGTTTTGCGCGGTTAATACGATCGAAGTATTTCCCGTGCGCAGTTCCGCATCTGTGATGGAACAAGCCAGGGTCTTGACGCCTTCGCTTGTGCCGCTGTCCACGGTCGCGGAGAACGAGAAGATGTTGTCGCCGGCGGCTACGTCGCCGTTCAAGCCATCATCAAGGAACGTTTGCGTGGCGCTCCCGCCGATGGATGAAAGGTCGCAGCTCACTGCCAAGCCTGTGCTGGCAGGATTTGTGCCAGGCGTTACAGTGACCGCGAGCAGGCTTGGGTCGCCCGGGACGACGGTCGCCGGGGAGGCGGAACCCGCGCCGATTGGATTCGTGGGACCAGCCACAACAAACGTCTGCCCGGTGTTGGGGTTGCCAAACGTGTGGGCGGCTGTGGATACCCACGTGAAATCACCGTATGCGTCGCCGCTACCGGTCAATTGCAGAGATGAACCTACCGCATCGGAACCTGCCTGAGAGACCCCAATATCTGTGCTGGTCATCCCGTTGGCTGGTCCGTTTGTTGCTGTAAAACTCCCTTCATAACTTAGAAACTGAACGACAGAATTGCCGGCATTTACCAGCGCTAAGCCATCCGGACCTCCGTTTTGTATTCCATTCAACGGATAAGAGAGGAAGACAGTCCCATAACCGCCTTGTTGATTGGGGATCGTTCCACTTAATGCGTCGGTGCCGTAGGTCACTCCGCCGGAAGCATTGTAAAGAACAATGCTCCAGCCGGTCAGGTCTGTGCCTGCAGGGCCGGCAACCTCAATAGACTCACCGGCATCGGCGCCGACGTTGTCGTAATGGATTTCGTTGATGAAGATCGTTGAGGTGGGGTTTGAAAACGAGCGTGGCGCCGCTTGGGCAACGTTGGCGGTTGAAAATCCGCTTAACATCAGCGCCAGAATCAGACTGACAGAAAACAACTTGGGTAAGTACCTTTTCATACGTTTCTCCTCAGAAAATATGGATGGGTTGGTATGTGAAAACATGCCTCAAAGGCTGGTCGGTTGTGAAGTTCGGTTTTTACGAACGCAAGCACCTCCTCATATCGATCACAATCGAACCAAATCATTTCGTTTCCCCGCCCGCCCATTTTAGATGAAGGGAAATAAAAAGGCAAGGCACATGTAACCAATTGCTCGATCTAGCCCGATTTGTAACCGGCTTTGCGATCTTACTAACCGCCTGGTACTTTCCTCTTTTGGGCGCTGATGAACGCGGCTTCTTAAAAACAGACGAAAAAAGTTTTTTATCAGCGTTTCTCTGCGTCCCATTTTTTAAACTGTCAGGCAGGGATCTATTGTATTTTCATCACTCTCTTCAACTCATCATGCGGCAACGCTTTCACGGAAAACCCATTATGCCCGGTCATATCTTCCGCCGCGATCATCGAGTTGATGATCGCTTCCTCGGTTGCAAAGGCTGTCGCATGAAAGAGCGGATTGAGTTGTTCGTTATCGAGCGCTTTTAAATCGACCGTCTCTCTCGTTCCTGCCAGCGCGGCATTGGGGTTCGCCGTTGAGAACGCGAGAAAGATATCGCCTGAGCCGTTGCCGCCTAACGAGCCGGTTCGCGCCATGCCAAGCGATACGCGTTTTGCGATCCGCTTGAGTTGGTGCGGCAACACGGGCGCGTCGGTGGCGATCACCACGATCAACGATCCCATTTCCCGCTTGTATGGGTTCTCGCCGTTCGTCCATACGCAATGTTCGGTGAGATATTGTCCCACCGCCACGCCAGCGATCGTCAATTGATAGCGCGCTCCAAAATTGGATTGCACGAACGCGCCGACTGTCCACCCGCCCAATTTTTCAGGAAGTTTTCTGGAGGATGTCCCGCTCCCGCCTTTGAACTCATAACTCATCATGCCCGTCCCGCCGCCCACGCTTCCCTCCTCGATTGGACCTGATTTGGCTTTCCCCAGCGCTTCTCGCGCGTGATGCGGTTGGACGAAGAATCCGTTCATGTTGTTGAGCCAGCCATCGGCGGTCTCTGCCACCACCGGGCACGACCACTTCTGGAACAGGGCATTGTTCTCTGCCTGCCACTCGATGATCGTATCGCGCACAATTCCCACCGAGTGCGTATTCGTGATGCCGATGGGGCCCTCGAGAAACCCGCCTTCCTCCACCCATGCCGCGCCGGTCATTTCGCCGTTGCCATTGAACGGGAACCATGCCGCAAAGACCGGGTCATGGTTCGACTTCCCGCGCGGGTGGAGGATGGTGACTCCCGTCCGCGCCGACTCGCCTTCGATGATGGTCGAGTAACCAACTTCGACGCCCGCAACATCGGTGATGGCGTTGTGCGTTCCCGTGTTCCCCTCAAATGGAATCCCTAAATCGCGCGCGCGTGGTTTTATCATACATGCCTCCGTTTGATGTGAAGATGGTTTTTGCGATACGAGTTACAGGTTGCAGGTTGCAAGTTACAGGTTACGCAGTACGATTGCTCATTGATAACTGTTCACTACTTACCGACTCCCCCGTGCCAGCCCAACTAATTGTCTCGCAACATCCTGCATGATGTCATCCGGCGCGCCGTCTACCGCTTTCGTTTGGATGCGGGTGTCGATCTGGTCGTTGACGTAATCCACGACGACAAAATCATCAAGCGTGAGAGCGATCTCAGTGGTGAACCAATCTAAACGGCAGAGTGAGGCGATGCGTCGGGTGAGGTCGTGTAACGCGGCGAGTCCGTATCGATGTTCCTCCGCCGCTGTCATTTCGGCATACACGTGTGTGAACGGATGCCACCAACAGGGATATGTTTTTCCCACCGCGTAGAAAACTCGGAACCAGGCGGGGCGCGCCAGAATGGTGCGGGGAATGACAGTGGCTTGAAGAAGGTATTTCTGTTTGGGGAACTGCATACGGGCGCGCAAAATTTGTTCAAGAGATGATGCGCCTAAGATGACCCCGTCGCCGCCGCCTTCGTTGGAGGGCTTGATCACAAATTGGGCTCCGAGCGGGGTCAGATCTAACTCGGGGAGAACGGGTTGCTCAAGAAACGGCGGAAGTAAAATGGTATGAGGCGTGATGATGCCTGCTGTGATGAGTTCGAGGTGCATCGTGGCTTTGTCTTCAGACCATAGGGAAAGTTCGGCGGGGTTGATCCTTTTTTTGCCGCGTTCTTTTGCCCAGTGATCGATGGGGAGGAAGCGATCTTCGCCTTGTGAACGGTCCAGCAGGGTGTGGAAAGTGTGTTCGCCTTTGTATAGCGCGTTGACCGACTCGAGCAGGTTATCGGGTGTGACCTGCCAGAGCGTCAGCCTTTGTTCGTTACAGGCTTTTTCGACGAAATGAACGAAATCAATATCGTATTCCCAATACCATGGCAGGCAGATGTCGTAATGCATGGGGGGATTGTAAAGGATGAAGGATGATGGGGGCAAGGTATGAGTTACGAGTTATCGATACGTGTTTACTTGCCTACCTGTCTCCGTGTGTACGTGTACCCCTCCCGCTGGTACAATCAGCGCAACAATTCAATAAAAGGATTAATCATGAGTAAAGATTCTGTGCAAGACGGGGTAGTCGTGTCGATGGAATACACCCTGCATGTGGACGGCGAGTTGCTGGATAGTTCGGATGGGCAGGGCCCGTTGCAGTTTTTGGTCGGCTATGGAAATATCATTCCCGGGCTGGAAAATGAGATGATGGGGATGAAGATCGGCGACAGCAAGAAGGTGATCGTTCAGCCGGTGGACGGCTATGGCGAATTCGACGAGGAAGCGTTCATGGAAGTGCCGCGCGACCAATTCCCAAAAGATATGAAATTGGAGGAAGGCGTAGAGTTGACGGTGCGCGATAACGAAGACAATGCCCGCATGGCGCGCGTCGACCGCATCGAAGGGGATACGGTTACGCTAAATTTCAACCATCCTCTGGCGGGGGATGAATTGCGCTTTTATGTGAAGGTTGTCAAGTTGCGCGAGCCGAATGAGGAAGAACTTGAGCATGGGCATGTCCACGAAGAAGGGCATCACCATCACTGAGCCTCATGAAAAACAGCAGGCTGGCGGATTCTGTTATTCTGAGTAACTACTCAGCCTCGGAACATGTCGCTGCGAGGCGCTCTTGGTTTTGCCGAAGCAGTCTCCCCATACCGGGAGATTGCTTCCCTTCGACAGGCTCAGGACAGGCGTCGGGATCCCGAAAAAACATCGGGGCAGGCGAGCAAGAGCCCTCCTCGCAACGACATGCCTGAACAGTTACTATTCTGAAGGTATGCCGTTGAGGCTCTCTGCTTCTGTGATTTGCCTCTCATATCTTGGGCGAGGCTAGGGCGTCACTGCCGGGGGCCACGGGATTTCAACCGGTCCGCCGTAGCCGTGTTTTTCCTGCACGAACACGCGCCCATGCGACGCGACACTGCATCCCGGTTCATCCGCGTCCACGGTGATGAAGGGGAAATTTGTGCCGAGGGTTTCGAAGATGATCTGCCCGTTTTCGCATCGCCATACTTCGATGATGTATTGTTGCATGTTCTCATCCTCATATTTCCCGGGGCTGATGGGCACCGGCTCCCACGAAATGACAACTTTGCCGTCGTCCTTGCGTTCGGCGGTTGCCCACGCCGGACCGGGGTAATACGGCGAGACCGGCAGTTTCAAGCCGGGGTACACGATGGGCAGTTGTCCCGGGTTGCCATCGATTTCGATGAATTTTGTATTTACCCAGCAGTTGTTGTCGCGATTGTTTTGGTCTTTGTTTGCCACCCATACCCAATTATTGGCGTCTGTGCGCCCAATCAATTTGATCCGGGTGGTGGCATTGAACGCGAATAGATATAGATATTCAGCGCCGGGGCCGTATCGACAACTCAACTTATCCGCGATCACTTTGGCGGGGAGGTTTTCCACGGTGGGGAGCGGCGTCAGCGTGGGCGTTCCTGTTGGGAGGGGCGTATCGGTGGGTAGCGGTGTGTCTGTGGAGGTTGGCAGGGCGGTGAATGTTGGGGCGGCGGGAGTCGCTGGGGGTGAGTCTGCTGTTGTAAGGGCGGGTGAGGCGGTTTGTCCCGATGGGTTCGGAGCGCAGGAGGATGTCAGAACGAAGATGATGATGAGGAGATGCTTGAGGTTCATCCTCGGATTGTACCCAATTGCTACGATGCCGCCATGCTTCTCGAGTCACTGGCAAAGCCGAGCAGGGAGGTCATGCCTTGAACGAGGAGACTGCCGCCAAAGAAAGCCATGGAGTATTCCATGGCGCCGGTGAACAGTCCGCGTTGGAGCGTCCACACGAGGGTAGCGGCGCCAAGGATGACGAGGCACAGCCCTGCGATGGGAAGAATGCCCGGTGTGACGGCGCGGGCGCATGCGACCCATGTGAGCAAGCCGATGAGGATGACGCTCGCTCCTGCAAGGAACTTTGCTACAAACCAGGGGATCTCGCCGACTCGAATCCCCATAGTGGATAGGGTGAGGGCGAGTAATAACCCCGCCACGATGGAATTGATCAATGCGAGAAATAGGGAAATAGTTTTCATGGAACGCCTCCGGGGTTAAGTTTCTCCCAGCATAGACGCGCGAGTCTCTCAAAGAGTCTATGCTGGCTCTCAAAGGCTTGAAAGTTCGACCAGTTATCATTGGGGGTCTTCCGTACTTAACGGGAAAGAGCCTCACCACGATGGACACAAAGTACACAAAGGGAAAATAAGCCTACATTCCTTGGGTTTTTCCTTTGTGACCGTCGTGTCTTTTCGACACGGTGAGCGAAAGACGAACCGTCAATGCAAGCCTTTGTGTTTGAAAAGGGCTTCCCGTTAAAAACGGTAGAGCCGACCGATTTCATGAAGTACTGATTATTCGCCTTTGGATGGTTGGAAGCGAGAGTCGGTCCCCAGTTTCAAATGAAGGATGTAGTACCAAAACGCGGAAAGCGCGCAAAACGCCCCGCCGATATACCATAAGTAATTTGGGTTGTAGTGATCGAGGATTAACCCCGCCGCGGCGGGACCAATGGTTGCGGGCAGAGTCCAGCCGAGATCGTAGATTGCCATGTAGCGTCCGCGCATGTCTTCGGGGGCGAAGCCGGTGGCGATCACCCGGTTGGTGGGGAAGACGATCATCTCGCCGATGGTGATGATGATCATGACGAGGTAAAACATTCGAAGATCGTGGACAAGTCCGATGAGGGTAAAGCCCGCCATGAAGAACATCACGCCGGCGGTCATGGTGAGGAAAGGCTTGAGTTTCCGAATTTTTCGGCTGATCCAAAATTGGAGCAGTACCACCTCCAGCCCGGTGAGGGCGATCATTTCTCCATAATATTTCGGGCTGATATTGTGCGTGTCGCGCAGGTAGACGGGCAGGGAACTGTATTGCTGTTGGTACACCAGCAGGGAGAGTATCCCCGCCACGGTGAACGAGATGTAGCCGGCGTCGCGCAGGACGATTCGATAATCGGCAAAGGTTTTTTGCAACGGTTCGTTTTGCTTTGCCTCTTTATGATGCGCGGGTTGGGTTTCAGGCAATTTGAAATACAGGATGAGCGCGACGAGACCGCTGAGGATCGCGTCGGTTAGGAAGAGGGCGAAAAAGGATTTTTCCGCCATCACCCCGCCGATGGCGGTGCCGATGATCCACGAAAAGTTGAAAACGACGCGCGTGATGCCGAATCCCTCCTGGCGTTTGTTTTCCGGCAGGATGTCTGCCATCATCGCGTCTTGGGCGGGCGCGGCGACGCGTGAGAGCAGCCCCACAAGAATGACGAGGAAATACAGCAGGTTGATGTCGTTTGCCAGCCCAAAGGAGAGACTGCTGATTGCGCTAAAGACCAAGCCGAAGAGGATCAGCCTGCGGCGACCGAAGCGGTCTGTCAACGCGCCGCCGATGGTGGAACCGATGATGCCCGCGAGCGACGACATGCCGATGAGGATTCCCGCCTGGGTCATGCCGACGCCGAATTTTTCTGTGATGTAGAGCGCGAAGAAGGGAAAGAGGAGCGTACTGCCGATGGAATCGATGAACGAGGTAAAGACAATGACCCAAAATAGCGAAGGAAACCCGTTGTACGTCTTTTTGATGCTGTTGAGCATGTGAGACCTATGTTCAGGCGTCGGGGAGTTTTTTCCGCCTGCTGACTTCGATAATGATAATCGCTTTTTGGGAGAGATTGACGCTCGATCCTGTTAAGTAGCCGTTCGTTATTGATTTGTAATTCGTACGAACTTCCCGGATCGGATGCGCTGAGCGGTTTGCTATAATGGCTTGATGGAATCCAAAACAGATATCCTCATCATCGGCGGGGGAGTGATCGGCGTGTGCTCCGCGTACTTTCTGGCGCAACACGGCGCGCGGGTTACGCTCATCGAAAAGGATGAGATCGCGTCGGGCTGTTCGTACGGCAACGGCGGGTTAATCGTGCCGAGCCATGCTGTGCCGCTGGCTTCGCCGGGCGCGTTCGGCGATGGATTGCGCTGGCTGTTCGACTCGGAAAGCCCCTTTTACATCAAGCCGCGCATAGACGCGGAGTTGATACGCTGGCTGGCGCGCTTTGCGTGGGCGAGCCGCGAAGGGCAGATGTTGAGATCCATGCCGGTGTTGCGCGATCTGTTGTTTGCCAGCCGCCTGTTGTATGAAGAACTCGCCAAGACTGCGGGCTTTGAATTTGGCTTCGAAGGCAAAGGCTCGCTACTGGTTTGCCTTACGAGACAAGCGCTCGAAAAAGAACGGCGTGAAATTCGCCTCTTCGAAGAATTCAAGATTCCCGCCAGCATGGTGAACCGCGACGAAGCGCTCGGACTCGAGCCAGCGCTTTTGCCCTCCATTATGGGCGGTGTGTATTATCCGCGCGACGGGCGCATCGACCCGCGACGCTTCGTCGTTGGGTTGGCGGAGAAGGCGTCAGGGTTGGGGGCGCAACTCTACACAAAGACAGAGGCGATTGGGTTTGAATCCAACCGCGGGCGCGTGACGAAAGTGCGCACCACGCGCGGCGAGTTGACTGCCGATCAGATCATCCTTGCGAGCGGTTCGTGGTCGCCGCAGGTGGCGCGCGCATTGAAGTTGCGCGTTCCGATTCAACCTGCCAAGGGTTACAGCGTGACCGTGGAAAATCCGCCGGTGACGCCGCGCCTGCCCTTGTTGTTTTCGGAGGCGCGTGTGGTGATCAACCCGCTAGGTCACGCGCTTCGCATCGCAGGGACGCTTGAGCTCGCCGGCATGGATTTTTCGTTCAATCCCCGGCGAGTGGCGGCGATGCAGAACGCTTCGGCCGAGTATCTGCCCGGGTTGGCGGAGGCAAAAGTCATCGAGATCTGGCGCGGGCTTCGACCTTGCGCGCCCGATGGTTTGCCGATCATTTCGCGCGTGAAGAAACTTGAAAATGTGATTGTCGCGGCGGGGCACGCCATGCTCGGCATGTCGCTGGGGCCGATCACCGGCAAACTGGTTTCACAGTTGGCGAGGGGAGAGGCATCACAATTGGATTTGACGCCTTTCTCGGCGCAAAGGTTTTGAGGCGAAGACCTCACAGGATTACACATCCTGTGAGGTCTTTTTTGCCGGGGAATCAGAGAGATTTTTCCACTTTGCATGTTTGTTAGGTGGTTCAAACGAGGCGCGCCGGTACTCTGGTCTGCCCAGTACTTTCGTTCAGAAGACTCTTACAAAAATGTTTGTAACTTTTGCTTAGCGAAACTATCCATGCATGTGGTTGGCATGTAACCTTTAGACACGCCCTGTTCAAAAAGGGTTTGCCCGCATATGGGGCATTCAATTTTATGGAGGTACCATGTCTACAATGTCTACAATCTCGATGAAGATCGCGAAGAAAGCCATGAATTTCGGCTTACTCCTTCTCATGCTTCTCTCCACAGGGTTTGGAGCAGTAGCGCCGGCGAAAGCCAGCGCCAACGAGCAATCGCTCAGTTACGCGATTGTGTTTGTTTCGCGCAAGATCCCGACGAACGGAAGCGTGTACTATCCCGCCGGCGGGTCGATGCCGGGCGTGATGCCATACAGCCGCTTCCAGGTTGCCGCCCCGGGCAAGTTGATCGTCCGTGAGGCAAGCGGAGCCACGCGTACTTTGATCGACGGCGCCGCCCCAACCGCCGCGTCGATGAACCTGATCGATGTCAACGCGCCGGATGTTTCGTTCGATGGGACGAAGATCGTGTTCGCCGGTCTGGCAAACGGTTCGTATTCGTCAAATCCGATGAATAACCCGGGCGCCTGGCGACTCTACATCATCAATGTGGATGGCACCGGGCTGAGGCAACTCACCTTTGCGGATCAAAACCTGAATATGTCGCAGTTTGGCGGGGTGGCTTCCTCGCTCTCGCGCTATGACGATACCGATCCTGCCTGGCTTCCGGATGGACGCGTTGTTTTCTCGTCCACACGCTGGCCCTCGTTCGGGATGTATGGCGCGGCGCGCACCAGCAACTTGTATGTTGTCAACGGAGATGGCTCCAACCTTCACCGTATCACTTCGGAGCGAAACGGCGCGGACCGTCCGCTCGTCGACCCGTTGACCGGGAAGATCGTTTTCTCACGCTGGTGGCGGAATCACCGCGTTGCCACCAACGATATGGGCACCATCCCCGATCCGCGCGGCGGATACATCATGAAAGATGGGCTGTGCGCCTTGAACAGTTCCGGCGCGCGTTGTTTCGAGCCTGGCGGCAAGTTCAACATGGAACGCAACTCGTGGTTCCTTGCCTCCATCAACCCTGATGGCACCGACCTCGAACAGTTTGCGGGGCAATCCAATACGACCTTCAACGGAAGTAACATCAATCATGCCTACGGCGGGTCGATCGCGCCGGATGGTTCCATCTACACTACCTTCTTTCCGATGGCAAACGGAACGGAAGCGGCGGGCTTTGGCGGAATCCGCCGCTACCAACGCGGGCCGAATGGATATTCTCACATCATCGGCATCACCACTCGTGACGAAAGCGTTCAGCAGTTCGTGAAGACGAACCCCAACTCGTACGGCGTGTACGTCGGGAATTACGCCGGCGAGCCGGAGGTTTTGCCGGATGGACGCGTGATCATCTCGTGGGCGCAGGATGCGACACAGGATTACGGCTTGTACATCATCAATGCCGATGGCAGTGGTTTGACCAAACTGTATGATAACGCCGGCGCCACCGAACTGCGGGCGCGCGCCATCCGCCCTCGTTCTGCCCCGATCCTTGCCGATAAGATCACCCAAAACCCCAGCCAACTTCCCCCGCTGGCGCAAGGTCCCTACAACACCGATGGGACGTTCACCTTTCAGGCGTTGAACGTGTACTTCAATGCGCCGGTGGATGTGAATATCCTCAACGCCATGCCTGTCGGTTCGGCGAATACCATCCGTTTTTACATCGACCACCAGCGTTCGCAACAGACCGGTTCCATCGAAGCCTTCGACTGGCCCATCCTGCTTGAAGAAATACAAATCAACCCGGATGGTTCTGTTACGGCGCAAAGCCCTGCCAACGTGCCGCTGTTCGAACAGATCCGTTCCGCCCAGCCGGGGTATGAAGTTCCGCTGGTTGGAAATAACAAGTTCTATTTTGAATCCTCCGGCGCGGCGCACGTGGCTGGTGAAAACTATGGCCGCCCCGGATCGGTCACGGCGTGCGTTGGTTGTCACGCCGGGCATACCATGATCGATGTGCCCAACGCGGAAGCCGCCAAGTGGACCAACCTCGCCACCGGCGCGACCGTGGCGGTTTCCTCCACAGGCAGTGGCTCTCCCTCGGGGATCAATGACCGCCGCGTGAAGTTGAGTATTCCCAACGGCGCAACCCCGCGCTATTGGTCGAGCGGCGGCGGCAACCCCAGCGCGCAATGGGTGACGTTGACCTTCCCCGTCCCGGTGACTGTCCGCACGGTGCGCTTGTATAACCCTGCCAGTTTCGACTCATCGAATAAGGTGTTGGATGCCACCGTCCGCTTGTATAGCGATGCGGCTGGGACTGTTGAAGTTGCCAATAAAAACTCGGGTCCATTGACCGACACAGGCACGAATGTCGACTTCCCTGAAGTGTTCACCCGCATTGTGCGCATTCAGTTCAATTCGGTGAGCGGCAATGCCGCCGCCCTTGGCGAGATTGAAGTCATCGCGCGGGCTGAGGCGGCAAATGGTACGGGCGGACCAACCGCAACGGCGGGTCCGAACGTCACTCCAACTTTTGTGGCAACCTCCACCAACACGCCATCTGTTCCAGTGACCAGCACGTTCACATCCACGCCGACCACCGTTGTCTCGAATACGGCAACCGCCACGAGCATCACGCTCCCCAGCGCCACGGTTACGAACACGCCGTTGCCCCCGGCGACGAGCCTGCCGACCATCACGAATACTCCTGTGATCGGAGTGACGAATCTGCCTGTGAACACGAATACGCCAGTATCTGCGCCCACGAACACGCTGGTGTCCGCGCCTACGAGCACATCCACACAGGTCAGCCCATTACCGACGAACACCTCCAATCCTGGTTCGCCGTTGATCCGCACGATCTTCCCAACCGCATGGACGACCAGCAATGGAGCGGTCACCGGCTCCCTCGCCAGTTTGAGCCTGTTCGACCAAAAGGGAAAAGATAACAACCCCCAGGCGTACGTCGCCTTCCAGACGCCGGACACCATCTATAACGGGTATCAGTCGTTCTTTATCCCGGCGGATGTAAACCGCTCGCAGGTGACCGGCATGGTCTTGGAACTCAACTACAAATCTCCGGGACCCTCTGCGCAGGTTTGGACCATCGCGCTGTACGATTGGAGGTCGAAGAAATGGCTCACGATCGGCGCTACCAATGTGGATAGTTCGGTGGAGTGGCGCAAGCAGTTGATGACACTACCGTTTATTTCGCGCTATATCTCATCCAGCGGTGAGATGCGCATCCTCTTGAAATCCAACAATGCGAACGGTGACGCGTTCCTCGACTACGAGGCGATCCACCTCGGTCTGGCGGCGGCGCAGAATGGCGCATTGCCTAACCCAACCCTAACGCCGACCATCGTGGTTCCAAACCCAACCCTGACGTCGACCATCGTGGTTCCAAGCCCGACGGAAACAGCCACACCGTAGCAACGAAGTATGAATCAAAAAACGGACAGTCAACCGACTGTCCGTTTTTTGATTATCGGTATTTCACGAAAACGGTTCTGACCGCAGTACAACTGCCTCATGAACCTGTTGTTTGATTACAACCCCGCGGCCTGTTTCAGCGCGCTGGCTTTGTCGGTTCGCTCCCATGGGAACTCGATGTCGTCGCGTCCGAAGTGCCCGTAGGCGGCGGTCTTGCGGTAGATCGGTTTGCGCAAGCCGAGGTCGCGGATGATCGCGCCGGGGCGGAGGTCGAAATACTCGTCTACGAGGGAGGCGATCTTTTCATCCGCAATTTTCGCGGTGCCGAAAGTTTCCACATTCACCGAAAGCGGATGCGCGACGCCAATCGCGTAGGCTACTTGCACTTCGACGCGATCCGCAAGTCCCGCGGCGACGATGTTCTTCGCCACGTAGCGAGCCGCGTATGCCGCGGAGCGATCCACTTTTGTGGGATCTTTACCGCTGAACGCGCCGCCGCCGTGACGCCCCATGCCGCCGTAGGTATCCACAATGATTTTGCGACCGGTTACGCCAGCATCGCCCATCGGACCGCCGACGACGAATCGCCCGGTCGGGTTGACGTACACCTTCACATTTTTGTCCACCATGTTTTCGGGGAGCGCGGGCATGATGATCTGGTCGGTGACGATCTCGGTAATTTCGTTTTGCGACACATCCGGCGCGTGTTGCGTGGAGATAAGAACCGTATCCACGCGGACGGGTATGCCTTTTGAATACTCAATCGTGACCTGACTCTTCGCATCCGGTCTCAGCCAGGGGATGCTCCCGTCTCTGCGGAGTTCGCTCTGCCTGCGGGTCAACTTGTGCGCAAGGTAGATGGGGAGGGGCATGAGGGTGGGCGTTTCGTTGCACGCAAAACCGAACATCATCCCCTGATCGCCCGCGCCGACGGCTTCCACTTCCGCTTCGGTCATTTCGCCGGCTTTGGCTTCGAGGGCTTTGTCTACCCCCATGGCGATATCGCCGGATTGTTTGGCAATCGCGACCTGCACGCCGCAGGTGTTGCCGTCGAATCCTTTTTCGCTTGAGTCGTAGCCGATCTCGTTCACCACGTTGCGGACGAGCGCGTCATAGTTGAAACTTGCGTTCGTGGTGATCTCGCCCAACAACATGACGAAGCCGGTCTTGGTGGCGGTCTCGCACGCGACGCGCGAGCGCGGATCCTGCTCGAGACACGCGTCCAGCACCGCGTCTGAGATCTGGTCGCACATCTTGTCGGGGTGTCCCTCGGTCACTGATTCAGACGTGAACATCAGTTTGGGGGAGGTCATAAAAGTGTTGCTCATTTCATTCTTACTCCTTTAAAAAAAAATTTGCCCTTTCAGACGAGCAGAAAGGGCAAATCTATTTTTGATTTGTAGCCCTCTCATCTCCCAGAACATCCGTCTGTAGGAATTGGCACCTTTTCAACGGTAGTCTAATGAGAACATTGTTGATAGGTTGTCGAGGCATCAGCGGGCCGTTCCCTCCGCCTCTCTGGATAAGAGCGCCTTGTAGGGCTATTGAATTGTGACGGCAGTGTACCACAGCGGGAGGGATGAGTCAATTTTGTTGCCGTTCCCGGCGACGGATTCTTAGAGAGTGTTTCTTAAGTCTGCGTCATCTTCTTTTTGTACGCGGATTGCACGGAAAAGACGGAGACGAGCCTCTTTTTTTTGATGGTTTTTCCGTGCAACCACGTGAAATCCGTGGCGTCCGTGTACAAAAAAGCCTTTAAGAAACACTTTCTTAGGGATCCTGCAATCGGCTGGGCAACGGATTCTCGCTTAGATATTTTTTTGGCAGGGATGTATAAAGATTTTCGGGATAATACGGTTGCGCCTCGGTTTCCGCCTGCGCGAGAACAACGAGCATATCGCGGAGAGATGGAAATAATCGTTTTAATATCTTTGAGTACCCGCGATGCGCGTACGTGTCGACAATTTCCGCCACGCGGATCGAATAGCCACAGCCGTTTAAAATCTGGGTCAATTCATCCAGCGTCCATTCCCGGTTGTGGCGGCCGTAAACGCCATATCCTGAATAGGGATGATAGATATTTTGCCTGTTTTTTAGCAGGGCAAGAATGTTGCGTAACACAAGAACGTTGGGGGTGGTGATCAACAATTTGCCGCCGGGCTTGAGCGCGCGATGGATCTCCAGCAACATATGCGTGGGGTCCAGAGGCAGATGTTCGAGGATTTCCCAACATAACACAGTATCGAAACTATGGTCGGGGTATGGGTAACGGTCCAGTTCAACGTTGAATGTTTGATACTCAAACACATGTTCCTCGCCGATGGCGGGCTTGTTGAGTTTGATCGAACTTTCCAGCGGTTCCCCGGGGATCACCGCATTGGAGATGGATATGGAATATGGATAATATTTTTTCAGTAGCAGGGTGGTGAAATAAGGCGCCGCTCCCAGTTCTAACAGCCTCTCACCCGGGGTTGCAGGCGGCATAAAGCGAAGGGATTCGTGGAAACGATGCGCGTGGGCGTCTAAATATCGCTCATTCTCCTCCTGCCAGTTCTCGCCACCTTCTTGCAAAAAGCCTGATAGATATTCGCGAATCTCTACGATTGTCGGGGTACGGGTTGTCATCTAACCTCCATGTATAAATACGTTACAAATACCGTGTTTGATCTCGGGATTTGAAATTGAAGTGTCGCTTCTCCGTCTCGTTACCCGGCCCTTGGCTGTTGTCTTTGTATCAGACTGCCTTTGCCGAATTTTCCGTTTTGGTAATTATAACCTTCCCATGCCGATCGATCGTTGCAGATATCTGGAAGTTTGTCCCCGTTGTGTTTTATATTCTCATAAGCCTCGTTGAGGAGAGTTTTTAACTGGGTTGATGATTTTGGAGGTGAATCGGTGGTCGAGTAGCGAGCGTTCTTTGCGAGCGTATCGAGACCACCACTCGCAAGTAAACTTTTGTAACGAGAATTGCTTTGCTTATCGGTGGTTTCGATACGCCCTCGGCTATCGCCTCAGGCTACTCAACCACCAGCGTTTGGTTGTTATTGCTTTTTCTTCGCACCCGCCTTCTTCCCCTTCGCCATCCTCCGATACGGCGGCATATCAATCACGCAAATCTGACACTTGCTCGTATCCAGCAATTTATTCCACAAACTCGGATAACTCTTCGCAAACGACTCGGGGTCAAGAGTCGAAGTAATCACTGTCGGCAGATCCGCATAATAACGGTGATTCAGAAGTTGGTGCAATTTATCCTCCGCCCACACGGAACTGATTCCGCTTTCCTTCAAATCGTCGAGCATGAGCAGGGGCGTGGTGCGGATCTCATACGCGCGGCGATCAAACGTCACGTCTGAGTTGGGGCGGAAGGTGGCTTTGAGGTAGTCGAGCAGAGTCGAAACTTCGGCAAGAATCGCTTGTCCGCCGAGGAGCAAACGATAATTCCCGATTGCCGCGGCGAGATGCGTCTTGCCTGAATGTGATCCGCCGAGAATCACCAGCCAGCCGTTGGGACCTTCCGCAAAATGGACAGCCGCATCCAGCGCCTCGTGCAACCGCTTGATATGTTGCGCGGTGACTTTCTCGCGCACGATCTCCCTGTCCTTCACGGCGCGACCGTAGCGATCCTGTCGTTCCTTCGTGATCGTCGTGACGATTTCTTTGCCGACTTCATCGTCGCGCGTTTCAAAATTGCCGAACGACAAATCCTTGATGTGCGAAAGCGACAACATCGAAATGCCAGGGTTGCTCGTCTCGGTGGGGCGACGGTAATCGGGGGCGGTGATGCGGATGTACTTCACGAACTCCGCGTCCTGTAAGCGCGAACGGATGCGGCTTTCGATCTCATCCAAAATCAAATTGGTGGTGATAACTGTCGGAAGTTTATTTATGTAACGCGCGTTGATGATCTGAAATAATTTTTCCTGCGCCCACGGCGTTGCGTTCTGTGTGCCGAAGTCATCCATCACGAGCAGGTCCGCGGTGCGGATGGTTTCAAAGCGTTCTTCAAACGTTGTTTCAGGGTCGGCATAGGCGAAACGCAATGAATCCAACAGATCGGGGACGGTGATAAACAACGTGGGTACGCCGCGCTGTACACATTCATTCGCAATCGCCGCGGCGAGATGCGTCTTGCCGCAACCGTACGAACCTTCGAGCAATAACCAGCCGCTCAAACTTTTTGCAAAATGTTCCGAAGCATCCAGCGCGTCGCGCAGACTCGCCACTTCTTGAGGAGAAACAAATTCCGCTTTGGGGTTGCCCGATGGATTTAAATTCGCAAACGTGAGATGACTCAACCGTTCGAGGTTGCTCATCTCATACAAACGCTGACGCGCATTGTTCGCGATCTCATTCGCGCGGCACACGCACGGTTCGAGCCGACCGAATTTTTCGTGACCCACTGGCACGTCCACGCGCAAGAATCCCACGCCTCCGCAATATGGGCAATCGGGTTTCCCCAGTAAAGGCACGACGTTATCCGTCGAGATATTCGGCGAACTCGCTTTTTGTGTACCGTTCAGAACCTTGTCGAGCGTCCCGTGGATTCGTTTTTCCATGCCTGCCTTCATCTTTCCATCGTTTCAAAATCGCTTCGCAATATTTCCAATTGCGCTTGTTATTTTTCACCGCGAGTTCAATCGCCTCGGCGATCCACTCGGCATGATACAACTCTTCCGCATCTTTCAACGTGTCCGCGATCATCGGCGTCAGCGGACCGATATTTTCCTCATACAACCGAAACACATTCGGACGTTCCATCGGCGGCGCGGATGCGGATGGACTCCACTTTCCGCTTTCCATTGCTTGGACTCCCGCCCTCCCTCGCGGAGTATTCAACAGGAAGTAAACCACCGCTTCTTTCTTGACCGTCAGCAGGCTCCCGCGTCTGACGGCTTTCTCTAGCCCCAGCGTGATCGCCTCCGCGCCCAGCCCCAACTCCTTCACATCGAAATCCATCCTGTTCAACGCCCGAAACGGACCGTCCATACTCTCCGCGCGCCAGAGGAAATACAACGTCACCTTCAACTCCGCCGCGTCGTCAATTTCTTTCAATAACTCGTGAAAGAATTTATCGGGCAGTTGCGTGAATGTCTCAGAGTCGGTAAATCCACGAAAAGTCTTCATTGCCATCAATTACGCAATACGCAGTACGCAATACTTCGTACTCCGTATTGCGTATCTCGTAACTCGTATCCCGTAACTCGCATCACTCATTCGGCTTAAACACCCTCGTCGCCGCGTTCTCAAACTTCGCCAACGCGCCGCGGAAGACCAACTCCACGCTCCCAACGGGCCCGTTACGATGCTTCGCGATAATAATCTCCGCGACGTTTTGTTTCACCGTATCTTTTTCATACTGGTCGGGGCGATAGATGAACATCACGATGTCGGCGTCCTGCTCCAATGATCCCGATTCTCTCAAATCCGAAAGCACAGGACGTTTATCCGAGCGTTGCTCCACCGCGCGACTCAACTGCGCCGCGGCAAGGACTGGCACATTCAACTCTCGCGCCAGCACTTTGAGATTGCGCGAGATGTACGAAACTTCCTGCACGCGGTTGTCGTTGCGCGTATCGCCGCTCATCAATTGGAGATAATCCACGATGATGAGGTCGAGACCAAACTCCAAGTGAAGTCTTCGGCATTTTGTTCTTAACTGCAACGGCGTAATCGCGGGCGTGTCGTCGAGATAAATATGCGTATCGCCAAACACTTCAATCGAATGTGTGAACAGGGGCCACTCATTCTCCTGCAACTTTCCCGTTCGCAGGCGTTGCGAGTCAATGCCTGTTTCTTGCGCGATCAATCTCTGCACAACTTGTTCATTAGACATTTCCAATGAAAAAATCGCCACATGTTTTTTGTGAGTGAGTCCCGCGTTCTTTGCAATCGAAAGAAGGAAACCCGTATTGTGAACGCAGACATCGTTTGCTACAAAGTTGTGCGTGTCGGGGATGGTCAGATCGTAAACCTGATTATTCCCCATTGGCTCGATGTCTATGATTTTGTCCCAGTAAACGTCGCTGGTCGCGAGGTTGGTTAGCGACGAACTGCCCAAAGCCCCTGCTAATTGCAACATGCGGGTTCGCGAAGGCGCTCGCTTGCCCACATGGATATTGACTTTTCGAGCGGTACTCTGAATCCCTGCGCGGTGAGCAAGACTAACCCAAGTTTCATCTCCCTTGAGTTCCCGCACCGCATCCCAGATCTCCATGGGAATCGTATCGTTGTTTGTATTGAATTTCGACTCCAAAAATTGCCGACGGAATCGATCAAGTTTTTCCTCTTGACCAAAGACGCCAATTTGTTGAACAAATTCGACCAACGAAGGTCCATCGGTAATATCAAGCGACCAGGCGGTTTTACCGGGAGTTGGGCTGTTGATTGTCCGATGACGGATTCCTGCGATGATTCGGAAGCGGAGAAGTAAGTGCTGGAGCTGGCGAATCAACTTCTCGCTCACACTGGCATAGCCGATCTCGGAAGAGGTGGAAGATATCCACCCATCCGTGGCAAAAAGGCGGTTGAGGAACAGCGCTAATTGAGGCTTGGGAAGCGTAAGAACGCAAGCAGGGATAAACTTATGGTGACTATCAAGGCCGTACATTTCAATGGAACGAAGCCATTCTGTGAGCGGATTTGTAACACCACGACCGCGCTTCCCTTCAATATTCGTCACAGCGATATGAGGGGTTCGATTACCTGGTTCCACGTATGTGGAGCGAATACCGCCAAACGCTCGCACGGCTTCCTCAAAGTCATCTTTCAAGGCGCGTTTGCCAACTATGAACTCTGGAGAAGTGTGGACCAAACAACCATCGCCCATCAAATAGGCAAGCAACTTGATCTCGCACTCCCGCATTGTTTCTTTTCCGAAAACGGGAATCTCGCGTGGCACAGCAATTCGATCGCCGACCGATAACTCAGATAGCGAACGCCAGCCCTGCAGAGTCAGAAAGGGATGTGTTAGTGTAGATTCAACAGAGCGTCCCAACGCAGTAGAGACTCGATAAGTCGGCTTGATACCATCATCAATAAACGCGCTTGGAGCGGTAAACGAAAGCTTGTAGTCGCCTTCTAATGTAAGTAGTCGCGCCGACTTTTTTTGGTATATAGACTCGATTGTAGAAACGCTTCCATCTTCCAAAACGATTTCCGAATCGGCGGCTAAACACTTTCCCTGACCAGGACGACCAGCAATAATTAATAAGTCCGATGGCTGTAAGCCCGTCAGCATTTTATCGAGGTCAATGAAACCTGTCGGCACACCGACGATGTCATCTGCGCGCTTGGCGAGATCGTCAATTCGGTCGTAGTAATCGCTCAACACATCGGAGATCGGTTGAAGGTCATGCTTGAGCCGCCGCTCGCTGACGTTGAAGACCGCCTTCTCCGCCTCATCCATTACATCATCAACGCTCGTTTTTTCGTTGTACGCGATCGAAGCGATCTTGTTCGCCGCGTCAATCATCTTGCGGCGGATCGAATGTCCCTCCACGATGTGCCCATACGATTCCGCGTTGAGCGACGACGGCACTTGATTCACCAGCGCGGTGAGATACGCGGGTCCGCCGATCTCGCCTAATTGATTGCGCTTGTCGAGTTCGTTCGAAACAGTCAACAGGTCAACAGGGATGCGTTGTTCGTGCAGGCTGGTAAATGCCTCCCAAATCCATTTGTGGCGGTGAATGTAAAAATCGTCCGCATTCAAAAACTGCGCGACGTCGTAATACACTTCGGGGTTAATGAACACCGCCCCAACGACGGCTTCTTCGGCTTCGCGGCTATGCGGCACGACCGTTGATGCGGCGGGGACGGTATCTTCAGATTGGATGTAATCGGTCATTTTTTCTTTGGCTTTTTCGGTTTGTCTGACGAGTCATCCTCGGGTTTGTTTTCATCGGGCTTATCGAATTCGAGTTTATCCAAAAAATTTTCAAAGACGGATAACCGCTCGGCTCCTTCTTTCGACAGGGGAGCTGGTTCGCTTTTCTGCGGCGTGATCTCACCTTCGGGCAGATCCTGCTCAGGGACGATGCTCGCCGCGTCCATCACACTCGCGTGGACGAGGATCGGCACGTGCGCCCGCACCGACAACGCGATCGCGTCGGATGAACGCGAGTCAATCCGCACTTCTTTTCCGTTCACGTCGGCGATGATCGCGCCGAAATAGGTGTCGCTCTCGAGCTTGACGATCTCGATGCGCGTAATATGCGCGTTGAACGCGTTGAACACATTTTTGAGCAAGTCATGCGTGAGCGGACGACTCACTTCCACTTCTTGTAACGCAACCGTGATCGCCTCCGCTTCGTAGACGCCGACCCAGATGGGTAAATAGCGATCTTCGTTAATTTGTTTCAGCACAACCAGTCGGTTGGGCGTCATCAAATGTACGCGCACGCTGTCTATTTGTACTTCAATCATGTTTGCCATGGGAAACTCCAAATGAGTTTTCATATTGTACACCATTCAATGAGGGATGTCATTGCAGTTACCGTCATTGCGAGGAGGAGCGAAGCGACGACGAAGCAATCTCCTACACGATGACGGAGATTGCTTCGCCACTTCGTGGCTCGCAATGACGGAGGTATGGCTGTAGCAAAGTCCGTTGAGAAGGTTGCGATTCCGTGGCGTAAGTTTAACGCGAATTACGCCAATCGGCGAATGACGCGAATGAAACCGATAAAAAATTCGTGCAATTCGCTCATTCGCGGCATTCGCGTTTAAAAACTTTTGACTTTGCTACCGCCATGATGACGGAGGAGTCCTTTGTTGCCAGAATGATAAAACGGGGCTATAATCCCGCCTTGTCATTCGGGGCGTAGCGCAGCCCGGTAGCGCACTTGCATGGGGTGCAAGGGGTCGCAGGTTCAAATCCTGTCGCCCCGACTGAATTAAGACCTCACAGGTCTCGCAGACCTGTGAGGTCTTTTTGTAAATAAACATGACTCCCGAATTCATTCCCATCTCCTCCTTCAACCGCAAAGCCCTGATCGGATTTGTCTTATCCATCCTCGCCATCCTCGCCTTGTGCGCGGGCTTGTTGCCTGTCCCGTTCACCGCGTTGATCTGCTACCCGCCAGGATTTATAGTAGCCACCGTCTCATTGATTCTCGGATTCATCGCCCTCCGCGAGACTCGCACCGATGGCACAAATGGGCGAAGCCTTGCATGGATCGCAGTCTGGGTTGGTGGGATCACCATCGTTGCGATGCTATGCGTTGCCGCAATCGGCGCGTTTCTGTTTCCATATATCACTGAATTTATTCGTCAAGGTGTGAATCAAATAAGACCATAGTTGAGACATGACAGGTTTTGAAAACCTGTCATGTCTCTTTATGCCTTAATCCCTCCTGATAATCCTGCTTGCCTTCCCTCCCTGCTTCGATTATCCTTGTGCGCGGGAGTGGTTAGGTCCCGGTGGGCTTCCTGGTCTTCAACACCTGTGGCGGGTCGCGTTGCGGGCCGCGGTGGGTTCGACTCCCATCCACTCTCGCCTAATTTTGACGGTGGACGATAGACCATTGACCATCGTACCTCGTTGAGCATTCATCGTCTATCGTCCATAGTCCATCGTCCATCGTCCATCGTCTATCGTCCATCGTCCATCGTCCAAAGGTCTTTCATGTCCCTCCCCGAAACCGATCTTCTCACCTCCCACGTTTCAAAAATCTTCCGCGTTGACGATGTCACCGCAGGCGACCCGCGTGAATGGATCGTCCGTTATCGCGGGCAACTGCTCGGTGAGGATTCCGTCGCCGCGTACGATCAACTTGCCGACGCAGTTCGTGGCTTCAACCTCACTCCGCTGTTCAGAAAAGGCGAGGATGGCAGGCAAGTTATCTATCTTGTGCAAAGCCTCGCCGCGCCTCGCATGAATACGCGCGTGTATATCAACATCATCCTTTTTATTCTCACGATCATCAGCATGTTGCTTACGGGAGTTGAGATACCTCCGAGCGCCGTGCCATCAGACGGATCGTTTCCGTTTTCGTATTTGCTTCTCAACATTCTTTCGGGCTGGCCCTTCGCGCTGAGCATGATGGGGATTCTGTTCGCGCACGAAATGGGACATTACATCGCCTGCCGCATGTACAAAGTCCCTGCAACGCTGCCGTATTTTTTGCCCGCGCCGATGATCAGTCCGCTGGGGACGTTTGGCGCGTTCATCGCCATGCGCGGCATCCCGAAGAACAAGCGCGTCTTGTTTGACGTGGGCGTAGCGGGTCCAATCGCTGGACTCATCGTCGCGCTTCCCGTTTTGTTCATTGGGTTATCTCTCTCGCAATTGGGTCCGATTCAACACGCACCCTCGGGCATGTCTGGTTTCCTCGAAGGGAATTCCATCTTTTACCTTTTGTCCAAATATATGGTGTTCGGTCAATTGTTGCCCGCGCCCGTCAGCACCGGCGGATTGTCGCAAGCGGTGTATTGGGTGCAATATTTTTTCTCAGGTTCACCGATTCCCTTCGGCGGCATGGACGTGCAACTTCACTCGGTCGCGTTGGCTGGCTGGGCAGGATTGCTTGTCACTGCGTTGAATCTCATCCCTGTTGGGACGTTGGATGGCGGTCACGTCGCGTATGGCTTGTTCGGCGATAAAGCGCGGAAGATTTTTCCCTTCGCCATCGGCGCGTTGATCGCCTTGAGCGTTCTGCCGTCCCTGCTGACGTTTTCGCTCGAATCGTTCAACTTCAGTTGGCTGTTATGGGTGTTCATCTTATACTGGCTGGGCAACGTCCGCACACAGCCGCTGGACGATATTACTGAACTCGATTCCCCGCGCCGCGCGTTGGGATTTGTGATGCTCATCGTTTTTGTTTTACTCTTCACCCCAATCCCGATGGTGGCTTATTAATGAACGCAATCCCGAAGGGATGTAATGATTATAGGAAATTACGCAATAGTTCCGAAATCCCGAAGGGATGACATAGCATGAAATTTATATCATCCCTTCGGGATTTGAAATGTTCATATCGTCATCTATAATCATGCGACCCTTCGGGGTCTTTATTGCAAATAATCTAATTCATGCGAGTTTTTATGCCGCCTAGAAAAATCATCACCGTATTTTTGTTATTCATTTTTGTCCTCTCTGCTTGCGCGCCGACCACGACCGATTCGAATACGCAAACGCCGCGCCCAAGCGCGACGCCAAACGCCGAAGATGCGAAAACGCCGACGCCCGCGGCGAGTCAGCTGGGCGTCGAGAAAGAAGCGTTGCGCGGCAAACAGGTCAACGTCTGGCATCCGTGGTTCGGCGCGGAGGCGAGTCTGTTTGAGTCGCAAGTCGAAAAATTTAATTCGACGAATGAGTGGGGCATTGTTGTCAGCGCTGAATCAAAAAATAATTACAACGAAATTTTTTCGCAGACCTCCGCCGCGTTGAAAGAATCGAATCATCCGCAAGTTGTGATCGCGCTGCCCGAACACGCGCTTGCGTGGGGCGATGAAGCGCTTGATCTGAATCCGTATGCGCATGATGTGGAGTTTGGGATGAGCGCGCTCGACATGTCGGATTTTGCGAACGTGATCTGGCGGCAGGATGAAGTGGATGGAAAACGATTCGGCGCGCCCGCGCAACGGACCGCGCGCTTCATTCTCTACAATTCAACCTGGGCGCGCCAACTTGGGTTTGACTCGCCGCCTCAAAATTCTTCCGAGTTTGAAGCGCAAGCCTGCGCGGCGCATAACGCGCTCACAAAAGATTCCGACACCGCCAACGATTCGCTCGGCGGCTGGTTGATTGACGCGGACGCTCACACCGCGCTTTCGTGGATGTTCGCGTTCAACGGCGGCGCGCAACAGGAAAACGGTTATCGCTTTCTCGCGCCGGGCAACATTGACGCGTTCAAGTATTTGAAAACACTGCAACAAAAAAATTGCGCGTGGGTCGCGTCGCCTGATCTTTCTGTATATGATCGTTTCGCCGCGCGGCAGGCATTGTTCGTCACCGCGAGCCTCGAAGAATTTCCGAATCTCTCTCGCGCGTTTTCCGCCGCGGGCAACACCGATGAATGGATCGCCCTGCCGTTTCCCGGCGCGGATCGCGACGCGCTCGTCGTCTACGGCTCGTCGTACATCGTATTCCATTCAGACGGCGCGACTCAACTCGCCTCGTGGCTGTTCATCCGCTGGATGCTCTCGGCAGATGTTCAAGCGGATTGGGTGAGGACTACCGGACTCTTCCCGCTTCGCGCCTCGACGTTCGACCTGCTCGCCGATTATTCAGCCGATCACCCGCAGTGGGCAGAGGCGGTGACGTATCTCTCGAGCGGCGAAGTCACACCGCAACTTTCATCATGGCGTCTCGTACGAGTCATGTTGGAAGATGGATTCAGTGATATGTTTGATACGATTCGACATCCCGATTTGACCGAAGGACAAGTCCCCGTGATTTTGACTCAGATGGATGCAACGGCGGATGAGTTGTCGAAGTAGTTTGTAGAGCAAGATGCCATCTTGCTCTACGAGAAAGATGAACAATATGACACAATCCCAATATCGCGCGCGGCAGGTTGCCGCGAAGACGCATGAAGTTGTCGAATACGACCATGATGACTCGAAGCCGGGCAAGCCGCTACACATCATGATCCCCGGCGGACTTGTCGCGTTGGGCGCGTTAGGCACGATCATTCTTATTGCCTATCTCACATGGTTTGAAACCCGACTCGATCAAAGTACGGCGTTGGTCTTGATCGGCTTGCTCTTTCCGTTTTACGTGGGCGGGGTGTTCCTGTTCAGTTATGGGTATGAACTATATAACTTGTCTCGCGCTATACGTTTGACAGCCATCATCGTTTTTCTAACCGTCGCGGCGGTGGTCATTATCGCTGTTTTAGCGCTGGTATTGTTCGGCGGAGGAAAAATCCCAAGCGGGTCGTCAGGCGGCAAGTCGAAGGGAAGATCGGGCGGAGGTTCGAAAGTGAGGGCGTCATCCGTCGCGCCAAAAATGACGGCGAGCGGCGCGTCGTCAACTCCTTCCATAAACACTCCACACGGTATGGGCTTGGGCAACGTCGTTATCCTTGGCGGCGGTGGGACTCGCACGCGCGAAGTGACGAAAGAAGTTGTGAAAGAAGTGGAAGTGCCTGTTGCGCCGAGATCGGTCACTTGCCCAAATTGCGGCCGCGCGTATGTGCCAGCCGATGAAAAATATATTTGTCCCAGTTGCGGCGCGCCGACTCCGCAAGAGTTGATCGAGGAGTCGGAGAAGCCGAGGAGCAGGGAGTGATTGGTAATTAGAGATTGGAGACTTGAGGCTGGGGATTGATTTATGAAACTCTTGTACATCAACGGCGAATTCACGAAAGGCAAACGCAAAGCATGATTGTAGACTCGATCAATTCTGCCAGACGAAACGCGCGCATTAGGATTTTAATTTGTAACTGCTCAGGCATGTCGTTGCGAGGAGGGCTCTTGCTCTTCCCGACGAAGCAATCTCCCGGTATTGGGAGACTGCTTCGGCAAAACCAAGAGCGCCTCGCAGCGACATGTTCCGAGGCTG
>Ga0138256_10000361_pt1 | contig 51052 bp, 49 predicted proteins | sample KNB2016incub_MG_FD_105486 | JGI IMG/M metagenome (GOLD analysis project Ga0138256, IMG submission 105486) | Active sludge microbial communities from wastewater in Klosterneuburg, Austria - KNB2014incub_MG | ecosystem: Engineered > WWTP > Activated sludge > Unclassified | place: Austria...
CGACGCTTTTTCGCCATTCCCTCTGCATGAGATTGACGAGGCCCTTGGCATCAAGCGGAGCATTCTGCCGCAGTTGATCTTTGTCGGCGGTATTGTGGGGCTGCTGTCCGGGCTTGGGCTAACCTATTTTGTCCATGTGATTGAATGGCCGATAAACGTTGGTGGGCGACCTGCATTTAGCCTTCCGGCCTTTATTCCGCCGATGTTTGAATTGACGATCCTGTTTTCGGCTTTTGTTGCGGTTTTTGGAATGTTGTTTTTGAATGGCCTCCCGTCGCCGTACCATCCGGTCTTTAACGTTCCGCGATTTGCACTAGCAACCCGGGAGAAATTCTTTTTGATTATTGAATCAGATGATCCCAACTACGATTACGAGACTACCCGAAGTTTTATGGAAGGCCTGGGCGGACAGGAGGTTTTTGATGTTGAGCGGTAGCTTAAAATTAGAAAACAATGGCCCTGTGGCCGGGCGCAGGAAGGCATACTGGCTGCTTGCGATATGCTGCGTACTGGCGGCGGGCTGCGGTGTGCGTTCTGATATGCAGGACCAGCCCCGCTATGAGGTTTATCGCAAGAGCGAATTCTTTACCGACAACCGTTCCTCCCGCGACTTTCCTGAAGGCACCATCGCACGCGGGCAGCTGCACGAAAACAAGGCATTCTATACCGGCAAGATCGACAATCCGAACCTCAGTGCTCCGGTTGCTACGACAACGGACAGCTCAGGAAATACGCTTGTTTCCAGCTTTCCAAATGACATCGACGAATTTCCTTTGCCGGTCACCAAGGAATTAGTCGATCGCGGACAGGAGCGGTATAACATCTACTGTATTGTCTGCCATGGCCCTAATGGGAATGGCGATGGAATGATAGTACGAAGGGGATTTTCAAAACCGCCGACCTATCACGACGATCGACTGAGAAACGCTCCGGTTGGACACTTTTTCGACGTGATTTCAAATGGATGGGGCAAGATGAGCAGCTATGCGTATCAGGTTCCGCCGGCAGATCGCTGGGCGATAATTGCCTATATCAGGGCCCTGCAGGTGGGTCAAAATCCCGATCAAAATCTTAAGATGAATTCAAAAACAGAGACAAACTCTGCTCCTCCTCCAACAGCCCAGCATGGCGAAACTAACGGAGGCAAACCGTAAAATGGCGAATTCCGGAACAAATTATCAGGCACCTGCAGACATCGCCCGTTGGCGCACCATCGCCCTCGGCGTTGGCGGCATAGCTACGATCATTTGGGCGGTCGGCGCGTATTTTAATACCGAGCAGGCCTTGCTCTCTTGGCTCCTGGGCTTTATTTTTTGGGCGGGGATTGGCCTAGGCTGCATCGGTGTTCTGTTGCTGCAGTATTTGACCGGCGGTGCCTGGGGCATCGTGATCAGACGGATACTTGAGGCCGGAACGCGTACTTTGCCGGTGATGGTGCTTTTGTTTATACCTTTGGCGATTGGCGTAGGCACACGGAGCTTCTATGAGTGGACGCACCTGCCATTTACCGATCCGGTCATGGCACAGCGCGGCATCTTTATGACGCCGTGGGCATGGATCGCCAGAACCGCAATCTATTTTGCAGTTTGGGGCGTCATGGTCTATTTGCTGAACAAATGGTCAAAGGATCAGGACGCGACTGGTACGGTTGAAGAATCACGGCTGATTTTGGAGAAAACGTCGCGGTTTTCCGGCCCGACGCTGGTTGTTTACTGCCTGATAGTGACCTTTGCGTCGGTTGACTGGATGCTTACGCTCGATGCCCATTGGTTCTCAACCATCTGGGGCCTGCTTTTTGTTGCGGGTTGGGCGTTGAGTTGTTTTTGCTTTGTCGTCGCCTTGCTTGCTGTCCTCGCGGATAAATCTCCGATGGACAGGGTGCTCGGGAAACGTCATTTGCACGACCTTGGTAAATTGATACTTGCCTTGGTAATGGTCTGGGCCTATTTCAATTTTTCGCAGTTCCTGATTATTTGGTCCGGCAATATTCCCGAAGAAACGGGTTGGCTGTTGACCCGCATGAAGGGCGGTTGGGCCTATATCGGGGTTGCTTTGATTATCTTTCATTTTGCCTTTCCGTTTCTCGTGTTGCTGCAGCAGGATTTCAAGCGTCATGCAAAATGGATTGCAACCCTTGCGATATTTATCCTGTTGATGCGAATTCTGGACATGTTTTACCTGATTGGACCGAGTGCAAGGATTTCCGGCGGCATGGAGGAAGGCGCGTTTTACATTAGCTGGATGGACTTTGCCGCTCCAATTGCGGTTGGCGGGATTTGGCTCTGGTGGTTTTTTGGTGAGTTGATGAAACTGCCGCTTATGCCTTTACGTGATCCATATCTCGAGGAAGGAATACAACACGGAGCCGGACACTAGGATTTTGTTATGTCAAAGAAGCACACGGATACGGCAGTAGAACTCAATAAGCCGCACGAAGAAAATGAGATACAGCTGAAAGGCATACTCGGATTTGCTGTCGGGTTAATTCTGCTGATTGTCGTAACATTTGGCCTGATGTGGGCATTTTTGAATGTGCTGAAAGATTATAATGCGGAGGCGTCCGGGCCAAAGAATCCGATGGCCATGAGCGACAAAGAACGGCTTCCGCCGGAGCCGCGGCTGCAGGCTGCACCGGGCTTTGGGGTCGAATCAGAAAAGGGCCGGGTCAATATGGAACTCGGAGCGCCACAGGAAGAATATCGCGAACTCCACAAACAATGGTTAGATTTGTGGGAGCATGGCAAGAAAGACGCCAAGACGGGTACGGTTGCGGTGATGCCGATGGCGGAAGCGAAGGAGAAGTTTTTGGCGCAGAACGTAAAGGCGGTCGCGGGCGCGGATGCTGATAAGGTGGTTAAGCAATCGAAATTGCATGTTTCCGATTCCAGTGCAGGACGGCTTGCGTCGGAGATGAGACGATAGAAGGTGAAAAGTAAGAAGGTTAATCGTAAATGCGTAGCGGCGTTCCACTCGATGGTTCGGGGGCTTGGCTTTGCCCTTTACATTTCCCTTTTGATTTCGCATCTTTCGCTCGTAAGTGTTTCTGCTCAGAAGGCAGAGCATTACAACTCGCCCTTATATTCACCAAAAGTTTACGACCCGACGCTTTCCGAGGCGAGCGGATTGCCGGAACCTTTGAAAAAGGTTGGTATTGAGCAAAAGCTTGGGCAGTCCCTGCCGCTGGATGTCGAATTTAAGGATGAGAATGGCAAACTCGTCAAGCTCGGCGACTATTTTGGCACGACGCGGCCGGTAATCCTCGCGTTTGTATATTACGAATGCCCGATGCTCTGCAATCAGGTCCTTAATGGGCTGACCGGTGCACTTAAAGGCCTCTCGTTTAACGCGGGCAAGGAATTCGACGTGGTCGTGATCAGTTTTGACGCCCGTGAATTTGAGAAGACTGATCTTGCCAGGAGCAAGAAGGCTGGCTATTTAGAGCGGTATGGCCGAGCGGGAACTGAGAATGGATGGCACTTTCTCACAGGCTCGCAGGGTTCGATCGACGCGGTGACTTCGTCAGCCGGATTCGGTTATCAGTGGGATGAAAAGAGCAATCAGTTTGCTCACGCGGCGGCGATAATGATCGCGACGCCGGAAGGCAAGCTGTCAAAATACCTGTACGGAATCGATTATTCGCCAAAGGATATTAAATTTGCCGTGATGGAGTCGACCGAGAGTCGAATCGGAAACCCGGCCGAACAACTTCTGTTGTACTGCTTTCATTATGATCCGGCCACTGGAAAATATGGCTTGGCGATTCTGCGAGTCATCCGGCTAGGCGGTATTGCGACGGTGCTCGGGCTGGGACTGATGGGATTTGTTTTCTGGCGAAGAAACAAGCGGAGAAACAGTGAATAGTGAACAGTGAAAAGTGAACAGTGCAGGGGAAGCCACCCTGACAACTGATTTCTGACAACTGACAACTGACTTATGCAGAATTGGGTACCATTATTTCCGGAGCAGGCCTCGACCTTCGCGTGGCAGGTTGATTTATTGTATTTCTACCTGATCGTCGTGAGCATCGTGTTCACGATCCCTATCGTGGCGGCCATATTCTTTTTCGCGATCAAATATCGTGAGACTGAGAAGTTTGCGACGCCGGAAGAAATGCACGGCTCAATGGTTCTCGAAACCGTTTGGTCCATCATTCCATTTATCATTTCGATGACGATATTTCTGGGCGGCGCGATTGTGTTTTTCAATCAATTTACCCCGCCGGATGACGCGATGGAGGTTTACGTTGTTGGCAAGCAATGGATGTGGAAATTGCAGCACGAGACCGGGCAACGCGAGATAAATGAACTGCACATACCCGTCGGCCGTAAGGTAAAACTCACGATGACGACTGAGGACGTGCTCCACGATTTCTTTATCCCCGCTTTTCGTACAAAAGCCGACGTCGTTCCGGGCCGATATACGTATCTTTGGTTTGAGGCCACAAAGCCCGGTAAATATCACCTGTTCTGCGCTGAATATTGCGGACTAAACCACTCTGGTATGGGCGGTTATGTCTATGTAATGGAACAGCGTGATTTCGACAATTGGCTCAGCGGCAGCGTTTCCGGCCAGACGCCGGTTGAGGCGGGTAAGGACCTGTTTGAAAACAAACTCGGCTGTGCCTCGTGCCATGCCGGCGGCCCGGCGCAGCGAGGAGCAAAGCTCGAGGGCATATATAACCACGACGTTAAACTCGTTGGCGGCACGACGGTCAAGGCGGATGACCAGTATATTCGCAACTCGATACTTAATCCGACCTCGCAGGTCGTCGAGGGCTTCCAGCCCATAATGCCGACATTCAAGGGCCAGGTCACGGAAGAACAGCTCAACTCTCTGGTGGCCTATATTAAATCGCTAACTCCGAACGCCAGTACGGCGGCGGCGGAGCCCGCATCGCCGGCAAATGCGGCAACTTCCGCCAATTCGGCAAAGCCGGCAACAAATAAGCCAGCGGAAAAACCGGCAGCGAACAGTAATAAGTAGGTTTTACAAGATTATGCAGACGCAAGAGGCAGTTTCAGGCATTCACGGCGGGTCAAAGCTGAACTATATCACCAACGGCACGACTCTCAAGTCGTGGCTGCTTACCAAGGACCACAAACGCATCGCGTTATTGTACTTGATTTCGGTTTCGGCCTTCTTCCTGATGGGCGGACTTTATGCGGCGACAATCAGGCTCGAACTTTTGACGCCGGCAAGCGACCTCCTTGAAACAGGAACCTACAATAAGGTCTTTACTCAGCACGGTATCCTGATGATCTTTTTCTTCCTGATACCGTCGATTCCGGCTGTGTTGGGAAACTTTCTGATTCCGATCATGATCGGTGCGAAAGATCTCGCATTGCCGCGAATTAACCTGTTAAGCCTATATATCTACTGGCTCGGCGGCGCTCTTACGCTATTTGGTTTGATGCAGGGCGGAGTCGATACGGGCTGGACGTTTTACACGCCATATAGTACGACGTTTTCAAACTCATTTGTAATGCTCGTCGGATTGGGCATTTTTGTTAACGGTTTTTCTTCGATCCTTACCGGCCTTAATTTTATCGTTACCATCCACACAATGCGCGCACCGGGCATGACCTGGTTTCGGCTGCCTTTGTTTGTCTGGGCGCATTACGCGGTCAGTTTGGTGATGATTCTGGGAACGCCGGTCGTTGCCATCACCATCCTTTTGCTCGCACTCGAGCGTGTTGCCCGAATTGGAATCTTTGACCCATCAATCGGCGGTGATCCGATCCTGTTCCAGCATCTATTCTGGTTCTATTCTCATCCGGCCGTTTATATCATGATTCTGCCGGGAATGGGTGTGATTTCTGAGCTAATATCGAATTTTTCTAGAAAGAAGATTTTTGGATACGAGTTTATTGCATTTTCAAGTATCGCGATCGCTGTTTTCGGGTTCCTCGTATGGGGCCACCACATGTTCATCAGCGGCCAATCGATCTATGCGGGACTGGTTTTCTCGTTCCTAACAATGGTAGTTGCGGTGCCCTCGGCAATCAAGATGTTTAACTGGACCGCAACGATGTACAAGGGGTCGATCTCATACGATACGCCGATGCTTTATGCTATCGGATTTATGGGCCTGTTCCTGATCGGCGGTCTAACGGGCCTGTTTCTGGGTTCGATCGGCCTTACGGTCCATCTGACGGATACCTATTTTGTGGTTGCTCACTTTCATTACGTGATGGTTGGCGGGCAGGTGATTGCCTATCTTGGCGGAATTCACTATTGGTGGCCAAAGATTACCGGCAAGATGTACTCGGAATTTTGGGGCAAGATATCGGCGATGCTCGTATTTGTCGGCTTTAATCTTACGTTCTTTCCGCAGTTTATTCTTGGTTATCAGGGCATGCCGCGACGATATGCGTCGTATCCCGAGGAATTCCAGGTACTAAATATATTTTCGACTGCCGGAGCTTCCGTGCTTGGCATAGGGCTGATTATGCCGGCGATTTACCTTGTGCATTCGTTGTTCTTTGGCAAACCCGCCGGTGACAACCCATGGATGCATCCGGGGCTGGAATGGCGCACATCATCGCCGCCGCCTACGGAAAACTTTGAGGTGATGCCGGTCGTTACATGGGAAGCCTACGAGTTCGGCGAAGAGAGCGGCATGGACCTGGAAGGAGCAAGGCAAAGAGAGGCCCTAAACGCCTAATGGATAATGGTTGGTGGAAATACTTCTTCCATTTTCAAATCTCAATAAATTAAGATGTCGGCACATTATTCAGATAAATTTGTTTACCACGAACCGGGGCTTCAGCATCAATTTGATGACATGGGGCAGCAGGAAGAGAGTGTCTCGCTCGGGATGTGGATGTTTCTCGTCCAGGAGATCATGTTCTTCGGAGGGCTGTTTACCGCGTATTTGGTCTTTCGTTCGAAATATCCGATGGCGTTTGCGGCCGGCAGTAATCATCTGGATGCCTTTTGGGGCGGCCTCAATACGATCGTGCTCATCGTCAGCAGCCTGACGATGGCCTTAACAGTTTATTACGCGCAAAAAGGCAACCGTAACATGCAGGTCATCCTGATCGTGCTGACAATGCTCTTTGGCGCTGTCTTTCTCGGCGTAAAGGCGATTGAGTACACCGACAAGTACAATCACGGCCTGGTTCCGGTCGCGGGGCTCAATAAGAAAATAAAAGCCGACAAGAACGCGGCCCATGATACGGGCCATGAAAAGCCATGCTGGGAGGTTGATCATAACGCGCCTCAAGTCGAACATGCGAACCCGCGCGGGGAGTTTCAGTGGACGGACTGCTCACTGGCAAAGCTGGCAAAGGATGGTAATTTTCTTACCGAGTCTGAAAAAAACGGATACTTTTCAAATGGCGAGATAGACTCGAATAAGTTTCGCGATAAAGTTCGAATTTTCTTTTGGATATATTTCGTGATGACCGGCCTTCACGCTCTCCACATGATCGTGGGATTGGGCCTGATGACCTGGCTGCTTTGGACAGCGTTCAAGGGCTACTATAACGGCGATTACTACATGCCGGTTGAAATGTCGGGCCTTTACTGGCATTTTGTTGATATTGTCTGGATATTCCTGTTTCCGCTGCTCTATTTGCTCGGCAGGCACTTTATGCATTAGGAGAAAATATGTCTGAACACCATGATGATCATGAACACATGAATATACCGAAATATCTCGGTGTATTTGGTGTGCTTATTGTCGGAACCGTACTGACTTACTATGCGGCAACCGTCGATATGGATCATATCTTTCCGGGTGCCAATACGTTGGTTGCGTTGCTGATCGCGTTCACCAAGATGACGTTTGTCATGCTGTTTTTTATGCACGTTTACTGGAGCAAACGAATGGTTTGGCTTGGGGCGGTTGCCAGCTTCTTCTGGCTTGCGATTATGTTTGCCTATACGATGCAGGATTATCTGACGCGCGGTTCAGGAGTTTTTGGGGGATAAGGCCGCAATTTGCTTGAATTGGACGCGAAACAAGGGTTTTTAGCCCCGGTTTCGCGTCTTTTTCTGGCTGGTATATGTACTTTTGGCGTGTTATTATTTTCGGTTTGAGAGGTGTATTGATCTTGGTTTAGGTCTTCTCTGGCAACCGTCGCTCTAACAAGGTACATCAGACATCAATGAAAGATTTTGCAACTAGACTATTGCGGTTAGGAGTTCTCTGCGTCTGTGCGGGCGTAATACTCATTTCCGGTTGCAATTTTGTTAAAAAGGAGAGTAAAACACCGACTCTGCTTAAGAATGAAACGGCGCGCCAGTCTGACCTTATCAAGGAGGTCAACCGGTTTGCGCGAGTTAATTCTCTGCGGGCAAAGATGGACCTCAAATTTGAGGACAATTCTTTTGCGGAAATCGGGATGAAGGAAAGTTATACCCAGGCGCCGGGTGAAATAGTGGTTCAGCGTCCGGGGATGATTCTTTTGAAAGTGCAGATGCCGGTGATCGGATCGGACATCGTCCAGATGACCTCCGACGGGATGACTTTTAGGGTGGCGATTTTACAGGACAATTCGGGCGGGAAATATAAGAAATTTGTTAAGGGCACCAATAACGCTGATTACTCAAGGCTGCAGAAAACGCTGGATGCGAGCCAGGTAAAAAGCGGACAGGCCGACAGGGAAAATGTAAACGCGTTTGCCAATCTTAGGCCCCAGCATTTTACCGATGCAATGCTTGTTCGTCCTACCGACGAGGCAAATGTCTATACGCAAAGTTCTATTTATGAGGTAGAAGAAGACCCGACCGTTGATAAAAAATCGCATCTCCGAAAGGTGATGCGCGGATACTATTTTCTGGACGAATTTGTCCGGCAGCCCGATGGCTCACTTCTGATTGCCCGGCGTTTCTGGTTCGATCGCGTTAGCAGCATTCGCCTTGCCCGGCAGCAGATCTTTGATAAGGACGGTGAGATCGAATCTGACATTCTTTACGGACGGGAAGGGAATCTGACGGAAACGGGAGAGTACAATAATCTGCCGCTTCAAATCCTGGTGACCCGCCCAAAAGAAAAATACTCAATGCGTCTAACATACCAGACGCCGGAATCTGTAATGATCGGCAAAAGCTTTCCTCCGGCGGCGTTTGTACTTGAAAATAAGTGGAAACTCGACGAGGTCGATCTGGATAAGAAATTGTCAGAGGCAATCGTTGATCGGCCGCCGCTTTCCAGCAATACGGGCACCACGTTTTTTCAAAAACCTACGCAATGAAACCAATCCTGCAAACTGTTGAACTCAAGAAATCTTATAAGGTAGGGAAGCTGGAAGTTCCGGTTTTGCGTGGCTTGTCTGTCACTGTAAATGAAGGCGAGTTTGTGTCAATTATGGGGCCGTCCGGCTGCGGCAAATCGACCCTGCTGCATTTGCTGGGCGGATTGCTGAGCCCGACGAGCGGCAGCATTCTGATCGATGGCGAAGATTTGGCAGCAGTGTCGGATGCCAAACGGACCGATATTCGGCGGCGAAAGATTGGCTTTGTCTTTCAGCGGTTTAATTTGTTTCCAACGTTGTCGGCCGAGGGAAACCTAAAACTCGCTGAAAAGATCCATACAGGAAATGGAGCAAAAAGTGCTGACCGCCGCCGAGAGGTATTGCGGCTGCTCAAACTAGAAGATAAAATGCACCACAAGCCGCTCGAATTGTCCGGCGGCGAACAGCAGCGCGTGGCTTTGGCGAGGGCGATCGTCAACGGTCCGGCTATAATCCTTGCGGATGAGCCAACCGGCAATCTGGATAGCGAAAATTCGCAGATTGTTCTCGATATGTTTCGGGAGTTGAACGAAAAATTTAACCAGACGATCATCATGATCACACATAACCCGGAGGCAGCCGCGGTTTGTTCGCGAACGATTCAAATGCGGGATGGACACGTAGTTAATTGAACTTTACGCCATGAAAAACGTGATTAATTGGAACTATGAACGGGCGTCGTGGCAATGGGACATCTTGTGCCTGTTGATCATGGCGTTCATTTTCCTGACACCTAAGGACTGGTTTAATGGTAAGCAAACGATTGCAACGCAGTCACCGGCCTCGGCCGTCAAAGTTGCAGACTCGAAGTCACCAGATTAGGCGTTCGACGGTTTCGCAGTTTTTAAGTATGAAAGTTTTACAGAATAAATTAGTCATAATCGGAATGGCCGCAATAATAGCCGCATCGAGTTCGGACGCTTTTGGGCAAGGTGTACTGAACGAAATCTTGAAGCGGATGGATATGAACAATAAGTCGCTGCAATCGCTCAAGGCTGACGTGACCATGGTCAAAACGAACACTCAGCTTGGAGTCAGCGACACCACGACTGGAAACACTCAGTACCTGACAAAGCAAAAAGCGACCAACAATCAAATGTTTGTGAGGATTGACTGGGTAAAGCCGGTTCAGGAGCAAATCTCCGTGATGGGCGACAAGTATGAGCTTTATAGGCCGCGTTTGAATCAGGTGATCGTCGGTAATACCGCCAAAGCGAAAAACAGTGCGTCCGTCGGCGGGGCACTCGGGTTCATGAGCATGTCTAAGGATCAGCTCAAGGCCAACTACAGTGTGGTTTATTTGGGCGAAGAGCAGATTGAGTCCGGTGATAAGACCTGGCACCTGCAGCTAACACCCAAAGCGGCGAGCTCATACAAGATGGCCGAACTTTGGGTTGACGGAAACGGGATGCCGCTAAAGGCCAAGATTGTCGAACAAAATGATGACACAAACACCGTCATGCTCTCGAATATTCGGAAGAATGAGTCGATAAAAGCGGATGTTTTTCGCCTTAGTTACGATAAGAAAAAGGTCAAGATTATTCAGGCGTAACGATAAGCAAATTTGAATCTATCCGCCCGGCCGCAAAAACGACCGGGCCGTTTTCATTTGTAAACGTTTTATCCAAAACTTATAATTAAGAGTTTGATTTTCATTGTGTAGTTTATGCCAAAGGCAAGCAGTTTTAGCAGGTTTACGCGGGGCGTTCGGCACACGGTGCGGGCATTCGCCTCGACGCGGCATCCCGTATTGGTGCATATCGTGCCGATGCGCCGATGTAACTTGGCTTGTACCTACTGTAATGAGTTTGATAAAACAAGTGATCCAGTGCCGATCGACGTAATGCTGGAGCGAATCGACAAACTGGCTGAGTTTGGCTCGTCGGTAATTACGATTTCGGGCGGCGAACCGATGATGCACCCGGAAATCTATGAGATTATCGCTCGGATTCGTCAGCATGGCATGATCGCCGGCCTAATATCAAATGGCTATTATTTCCAAGTTGATAAGATCAAGAAACTAAATGAAGCGGGCCTGGATTACCTGCAAATATCGATAGATAACGTGACGCCTGACGACGTCTCTAAAAAGAGCCTTAAGGTTCTCGACGGTAAACTCGTAAACCTGAGCGAACATGCCAAGTTTAAGGTGAATATTAATTCGGTTGTCGGCGGCGGTGTGGCAAATCCTGACGAAGCTCTGATAATCGCGAACCGGGCCCGGGAATTGGGCTTTTCGTCAACCGTCGGTGTGATCCACGACGGCGACGGACTCAACAAAGGCCTGACACAGCGTGAAAAGGAAGTTTATAAAGAGATTAAGAGCAAAGGTCAAAGCTCCTATGCCCGCTGGAACTGGTTTCAGGACGATCTTGTCGAGGGCAAGGAATACAAATGGCGGTGTCGTGCCGGCGCGAGATACCTCTATATTGACGAATTTGGTATTGTGAATTGGTGTTCTCAGCAGCGAGGAACACCTGGAATTCCGTTGCTTGAATACACAACGGCCGATATGGACCGCGAATACCACACCGAGAAATGGTGCGCTCCGACCTGCACCATCCAATGCGTCCATCAGGTCGGCCATCTGGATGCCTGGCGCGACCCTCAGGTTTCGCTCTCCGATTACAACAAGCGCAATGGAATCGGGTTGAAAAAGGAAACTGTCTCGCGGGTTTTGAATGCCGATTAGTTGTGACTGTTGTTATGACGGCAGGTTCCAAGATTGATAATGGTTGCAAAATCTGTGGCGGTATCGACCTGGAAATATTTGCCCATACTGCTCGATGTGTTAATTGCAAGGTCCTGCTTTTCTGGCCCTATCCCAAGAGCGACGAACGCTTAATCTCAGACGGCGAAGGCAAGGTTTGGACGCCGCAGGCTGCACTCGAATGGTATTCGATCTCTTCCTTTTTAAATCACGGTAATTTTACGCAAATGCTGAGGTTCACCGTCAGTGAATCGTTTAAGGACAAATCACTCAATATTTTGGATTACGGGGGCGGCGGCGGGCAATTTGCTTTGGTCTGCCGCTCACATTTCCCAAAGGCGTCGGTCTATATCACAGATATTAGTGACGAGGCACTTTTGGATGAATGGAAACCGATGAATCGTCAGATTCCATTTAACAATTTTGCGGCGGACGGGACCAGATTTGACTTCATTTTTCTGAACGATGTTTTTGAGCATGTCAGCGACCCGCAATTTGTGCTGCGGCAACTCGCGTCGAAACTTAAGGAAAATGGTAAAATCTTCATCGACACGCCGAAGCAATTTTGGGTCTTTCCGGTCTTGAAGCTGATCTCATCGTCGCTCTACAAAAAATTGCTCAGTGGAACTGTATCGGAATCGCATCTGCAGATTTGGTCGAAGAATTCGTTTGAGCGGGTTGTGATGGACAGCGGGCTATCGATCGCAAAGTACCGGGAAACCAGCGAATACACTATGCCGGCATATTTCTACTTGCGTAATATGGGCATCACTAACCCTTTTACCAAAATGTTGGGGACACTGTTTTATCGCAATGCGCGATATTTGGCAAAGAATAAGATCCAATGTGTTTTGGCAACTGAGTAACCGAGGTAAAGTATGGCTGAAGCGAAGCTTTCTATTCCAGTTTTATTGGGGACGCCGCGCCAAAATCGCGAAAGTGAGAATGTCGCGAAATGGGTGGTGGCCAAGATGCGGGAACGCGAGGACATAGAGACGCAGTTATTTGACGTTTGTGATTTTCGCCTGCCGCATGATGATTACGGCCGGCAGATTGCGGGTCAGTTTCCCGAGTGGCGAGATGCGATCATCCGGGCCGATGGCCTCGTCATCGTTTCGCCTGAGTACAATCACGGCTATCCGGGTTCGTTAAAGGCGGTTCTCGATCTGCTATTAAAGGAATATTTTCACAAGGCTGTCGCCTTTGTCGGAGTCTCTTCCGGCCCTTGGGGCGGCACGCGCATGATCGAGGCGATGGTGCCGATGGTTCGGATCTTGGGTCTTTCTCCGACCGCTATCGATCTTAACTTCCCTAAGGTTGCTGACAAATTTGACACAGATGGGAACTTGCTCGACGATGCCTATGAAAAGCGAATTGCCGGATTTCTCGACGAACTCGTGTGGATGGCCTCGACACTTCGCTGGGGCCGCGAAAACTTGTCGTTAAGGCGCAATTGACGGGTCATCGGCTGTCGGAGGATGAATGCGATGAAGCACAATGAAATGCACCGTTCGCACCGCGTCGGATGGCTCCGGGCGGCTGTACTGGGTGCAAATGACGGTATCGTTTCAACCTCGTCGCTGGTGATCGGCGTTGCCGCCGCTGCGTCCGGACATGAAGCCGTAATGCTCGCAGGGGTCGCGGGATTATTCGCCGGAGCGTTATCCATGGCCGCCGGCGAGTATGTCTCAGTCTATTCGCAAGCAGATACAGAAAAGGCCGATATTGAACTCGAGCGGAGACACCTCGAAGCAGAGCCGGAATTCGAGCTTCGCGAACTTGCGGCGATATACGAAGGCCGCGGCCTGACACCCGAACTTGCTTTGACTGTTGCAAGCGAACTAATGGCCCATGACGCTCTGGGCGCACATACGCGCGATGAACTTGGAATAACCGAGATTACGGCCGCAAGGCCGCTTCAGGCCGCCGTGTTTTCTGCTGCGGCGTTTTCGATCGGTGCCGCATTGCCTTTGGCTGTAACGTGGTTTTTGCCGTTTAGTTTGATGATCTCGGCGGTTGCGGCCAGTTCGCTGATTTTCCTCGCCGTGCTCGGTGCGATCGCGGCGAAGGCAGGTGGAGCAGGAATGATAAAAGGCTCGTTACGAGTGCTTTTTTGGGGCGCGATAGCAATGGCGGTCACCGCCGGTGTTGGAAAGCTGTTTGGAGCAGTTGTTTAGATCTGGCTATCTTCGCGGCACGTCTTTACCTATCGTCCATACGACCACCGAACTGGAGAGCCCCAAACCCGATAGCCGCCCGGCCAGCATAATTATTGTCTCGCCGTCCGTCACCGCCCCGGCCGTCAGCAATGTGTCCTCACCGACCTTGAGCATTTCTTCCGTGGCGTCGCAGTCGATGTTTAACATGTCAGCGTTCATTTTGCCATTTCCCGGCGCTCTCTCGGATAGATTCAGCCGGCTGTCATAGAGCGGCCGAACACCCCAAATTAGAGACAACTGGTTGCACGCATCAGCCGATGTCGTAAGAGCAAATGTCTGTAATCCAGACCGAACTGATGACAGGCGACGAGCCATCAAACCGGATTCGGTAAAGACAACAACTTTTTCGGTAAGCATTTCGCGTGCGGCATAGGCGGCAGCTTTACACAGGGCCTGGCTTGTTCGGCCGGTAGGCTCTTGTGAAAATTTCACCGGCTTTTTCAGCTTGTCGGCCTTGATGGTTTCCGCCGCCTCAATTATTCGCACCATGGTTTTTATCGCCTCGACGGGGTATTTGCCCGTGGCCGTCTCCGCCGACAGCATGACCGCATCGGTACCGTCCCAAACAGCATTCGCCACGTCCGAGGCTTCGGCCCGTGTCGGAAAGGGATTCTCGATCATCGATTGCAGCATCTGGGTTGCCGTAATCACAAACTTGTCGTGCGTAACTGCCAGCTCGATTATCCGTTTTTGATATACGGGCACGAGTTCAACGCTTGTTTCAACACCGAGATCGCCGCGGGCAACCATGACTCCGTCTGTTTCTTGAATTATTTCGAGGAGGTTTTCTATGGCCTCGGCCTTTTCGATCTTGGCAACAAGCAAGGCACGGCCGAGTTTTCGCTTATTGAGCTTTTTAATGATGTCTTTGACCTCTTTGCAATCGGCGGCCGTTCGGACAAATGAAAGCGCGATATAATCAACATTTTGGCCGATAGCCCAAATCAGGTCGGCATGATCTTTTTCCGTCATCGAGGGAATGGGAAGCGGCGTATTCGGCAGGTTAATGCCCTTGCGCTCGGCTAATATTCCGCCGATTACAACCCGGCAAATGACGTCCGTGCCGGTTTTTGATTCTACGACCAGCTCAATTGCGCCGTCATCAAGCAGGATGCGCGAACCTGGATCAACAACGGTGGGCAAGTGGACAAAATTGGTCGAGACCTCGCGGCCATTACCCACGATCTCACGGGTTGTCAGAATGAATGTCTGCCCCTCTACCAATTCAACCGAGGTGCCGTTTTGCAGGCTGCGCGTCCGAATTTTGGGGCCCGACAGATCGACAAGGATTGAAAGCGGTTCACCGAGTTTTGCGGCGGCTGAACGGGCCAGCCGGATCGTCTCGGCATGCTCATCACGCGTGCCGTGAGACATATTTATGCGAACGGCGCTAAGGCCCGCACTTATCATTGTCTCGATTACCAATTGTTGATTTGAGGCCGGGCCAAGAGTGGCGAGAATCTTTGCTTTTCGCATTAACTAATTTTAACTCATACGTGAGCAGGCGCAAGGTGGTTACTGGACATCGGGAATGTTGCTGGATAGTTCATCGAGCCGAGCGGCGTAGGATAATACGGCAGCTACAAACGTCGAATGAGACCATGTAAGCGGCGAAACAGACCGTGCTTCGCCCGTTAGCGGATCGATCTGCTCGGCCAGAACGCCTGATGGCAGCGCGCGGTTTGCAGTCCATTCAAGAATTGCCAGGGCCGGGGCGAGATCCTCGATTGTTTTCGCCGCCGCGATATGGTACTCGGCGATCCAGAGCGTACAAATGATCCAGGAATTAGGCGGTGAATTGTCCGGCCCGCGCATGTAGCTATCGCCTTCAAACCTGGCAATACCACCGTACGCTTCGTGATTTGTTAATCGATCGATTACCGCCTGCATGCTCGATGTGACCACGTGGTCGTTCGCGGCAAAACATCCAAAATAGAAGATTCCAAACAATGAAGCATCGACCGTAGTATCAGGAATGAGAGCATCGCCGTTAATCAGAAGGCCACGTACAAAGCGGCCGGTTTCATGATCGTAAAGGTTAGCGAGCATCGCATCGACAATCTTTCCGGCCTCGCGAAAACAGTCGTCCGAGCGTCTCCTATCCTCAAACAGCTCAGCGAATTTACCGGCTGCACGTAGAGCGGCGACAACCGAAGCACATGTAAATGTGTGAATGCCGCGCCGATCTTCCCACAAATTCCAGCTCGGCCCGGGCAGCCCCGACTCAATATCGCGGTATTCTATCAGGAAATCGGCACACGGCTTGACCAACTTTTCGTACAGAGGCTGAATGTATTCAATATCGCGGTTCCTTTCGTAATGTTCCCAGAGGGCCCATAAAACCAAGGCTGTTTCATCTTGCTGAATCGGCAAAACCGGAATTCGGCGCGATTGGTCCCACGAGGCGTGCCATCCGGAGCCAACGCTGCCGTCCGGATTGTACTTTTGAAGGAAATACCCTCGCGAATCGACAATTTCCGAGCAGAGCTTGAAGAAAGATCGAGTGAGATGCGGATATCCGGCCCTATCCAGAGCATTGGCTACGAATGCCCCGTCGCGAGGCCACAGGTAGGCATAATGGTCGGTCGCCCGCTCGGTCACATCGTGGTCGGTGGCTGCGATGATTGCTCCGCCATTGTCGGTCTGAGTGCGGATTATTTGCAGGCTGCGTTTATAGAGATCGACAACAGCGGGTGATAACGCAGATGTCGAAAGCCCGGATTCACCGAGCCATTCGCGCCAGTAAACCTGTGATTCCCGAAAGTAATGTTCAGGATTCCGAGCCTTTACCCGCTCATTGAGAGACGCTACCTCCCGGTGCGAGGTGCCTGCGGCAATCCAGTAATAGAATTCAAAGCTTTCGCCGGCGGCGATTGAGAAATGAATGCCGATCGTGGAATCGACGGAGCCTTCGGTTGTCGGCCCTCCGTGGAGTGCTCCGTCTTCGGCGTCGCGCCAAGTGCCTTCGCTGTGGCGAAATGCCTTTCGGCCGGTTGCAACTTCGTCAAAATGAGGAGACGTATTGATAAGGAAATATCGATGCTTCTTGTAGTGGATCAACGAAACGGTTTCCGGGTCATAAAACGCGGTGTCGCCTATCTTGTTTTCGTAAATGCGAAAGTCCTGGTGCAAAAACACCCTAATTTCGCGAAACGCGGCGGTTAGATCGGAAACGACAATGCGCCGAATGTAAATATTCTCGCGTCCGGCAACCGTGTCATTACACTTGATCTCGATGCCGAGGGCCCTGTTGACCAATACAACATCCGTAACGAGTGTATCCGGCAGATACCTCAGTTCACGAGCCCATTCATCGGAATAAACCCACGAAAAGATGCCATCGGCCCAAATACCAAAGCGGAAAGGGAACCCTTCGGTATGATTCTCCTGCCCAACATGCGGGAAATAGATGTCGCGGATCTGATACTTGTCGTCAAAATTGACCAGCAGGCTGCCATTGCCGACGGGGATATCTCTCATACGGCCTGGCTACTCAGAGGTGATTGCTTTTTCTACCGCGGTATCAAGCTGCTTTTGGATCGCCGGGCTAAAGCCGACAATCTTGGTTACGATGTTTCCTGAACGGTCGATGAGCAAGGTTTGGGGAATATCGCTCCGCTCAAAAAAGATGAAGCGGCTCAGTGCATCTTCGGGAGCGGCGATCGGGTAATCAATTTTTGTCGTTCGAACAAACTCCGGAATCAGTTTGAAATCTTCCTCACCGCCTACATTGAGTCCCACAATGTGAAGTTTTTCGGGCCCGTATTTTGCGAGCAAGGAATTCAGATGCGGAATCTCTTCGCGACATGGCGGACAATAGGTGGCCCAAAAATCGAGTATTACGACCTTGCCCTTATAATCGGCAACCTTGTGCACGCGTTCATTCTCGTCGGTCCAGCTCATTGCATCAATCGGCTTTTCGTTTTGAGCCGGAAGATTTGTTGTCGGGCGGTCGTTGATAGAGACAGGTTTGGAACCGACCGCGACCGGAGCGGCAGACGGACGACAGCCCATCAATAGCACGGCAGCCAAACCCAAAAAGTACACAAATCGCATTGGTCTTATGTTAATACTTGGCCATGAAATTGTAAAAGAAATGCGTATTTAAGGGTTGCGGCTGAGCCGATTGCTTTGGATAATGCGTTGTGAGCATTTATCCGCCATCGATAGAGGCCCGGGCTATGTCGCCGCGCTTTGCCGCCTCGGCGGGTACTGGCGATGCATGCGGCACAGAAGTTTCTTTCGTGTGCGGATCGTTTACGCAGTTTTCGATGTGCATCGATGCGCGAACGAGGAAGGTTTCCGCTGCAGCGTTTAGGACGAACGGCTGCGGCTTTATGATTTCTGCGGCGGACGTTTTGGCGGAATGGGTGACTGGCAGGTACCTGACGGACCTTCACGGGCTTGATTCCGGCGAGCTATTTTCGGTCGTTGAGGCTGGGCTTGGGCCTTTTGAAGAGGGTCGCCGCCATTGCATAGAATGTGCAGTAAACTCTCTACGATTGGCCTTTGCCGACTATCGAACTCGCCAAATCGAAGAGTTTGGTGGCGAAAAGGCCATTATCTGCACTTGCTTTGGTGTCCTGGAGGAGACTGTTGAGAAAGGTATTCAAACTGAGTTTCTGAGGACGGTTGAAGATGTGACACGGGCCTGCGGAGCCGGCGGCGGTTGCGGCTCGTGCCGGATGTTGATCCAGGAGATGATTGATTCATCCCAGCACGGGCTTTGATGATATACTTTCCAATCAAGGTTTACCTTATATGGAGGCTAGTAAACCGTAGATTTCTTGATCCTTAATGGACGATCCCGCCAGTATTCTTTTTCTTTTCTGGGCAGCCGACGCAGGTATCCCGATAGAATTTCCGTCGGTTACGATTTCGCTGGTACAGTTACTTGTCGTAATTGCCCTCGTCCTGGCCAATGGCTTTTTCGTCGCAAGTGAATTCGCCCTAGTCGCTGTAAGAAAGTCACGAATCGAAGCATCGGCAGTTGACGGCGATCGCTCGGCCATTCGGCTGCTCGAGATGCTGAATGACCTGAATGCATATATTTCGGCTACGCAACTCGGAATTACGCTTTCGTCACTGGGCCTCGGATGGATTGGTGAACCTGCGGTCGCCGCAATACTTGAGCCGTTTCTGGTCTGGGCCGGTGGGGAATTCGGGTTGCCATTCCTTACTTCCGGGGCGGTTCTGCATACGGTTTCATTTGCGATCGCATTTTCGTTTATAACATTCCTGCACATTGTATTTGGTGAATTGGCCCCAAAGACGGCGGCCCTCGAGCTATCCGAAAAGATCTCGTATCTAATCGCCGTGCCGCTGCAGATTTTCTATAAGATTTTTTATTTTCCGATCCGGCTTCTTGACTGGGCCGGGACCAGGACCGTTAGGCTTTTTGGGCTCGAAGCCGGCGACGGGCACGGGGCAAGCTATACTGAAGAAGAAATCCGCCAACTCCTCAACGTCTCGCATGCGAGCGGGCATCTGAACGAACAGGAACGCAAGCTGATCAACCAGATATTTGAGTTTTCAGATACGACTGTAAAGGAAGCAATGATACCGCGGACTGAGATCGTTTCAGTCGATGTCGGGGCGTCTCTGAATAACATTATCAACGTTTTTCGTGATAGCGGATTTTCGCGGCTGCCGGTAACGCGTGGTTCGACGGATGATATCGCGGGCTTTATCCACACGCGCGACCTGGTGGGTTTGATCGGACATGAAGAATCGTTCGCCGTAGAAGACATCCTCATCAAGCCGAATTATGTTGTCGATACCGCCCATCTCGAGGACGTTCTGCGGCAAATGCAAAGAGAAAAATTCCATTTTGGATTTGTCGTTGATGAACATGGCGGCGTCGAAGGTATCATAACGCTGGAAGACCTATTGGAAGAGATTGTCGGTGATATTTCCGATGAGCACGACGACGAGGTCAATGAACAAATCAAGATTCAGAGCGACGGCAGCTATCTGCTGGATGGCGGCCTGGCAGTACGTGACCTAAATAAGCGGCTCGAAATGAACGTACCTGTTTCCGAATCTTACACGACGATTGCCGGCTTTCTAATGGCCGAGGCCGGAATGATCCTCTCAGAAGGCCAAAGCGTGGCGTTCAACGGCCATATCTTTAGAGTCGAAAAGGTCGTAAAACGCCGAATTACGCAGGTGCGGATGGCAAAGATTGATGCGCAATCCGGTGACTAGGCAAGGATTTTACATTCAACGCAGCTAAATGCCCGTGCGCTCGGGCGTCTGCAAAAATTTATACTTGAGGTATTTGGAAAATGAGCATAATTGAACAGGTGTGGGCACGCGAGATCATGGACTCGCGCGGCAACCCAACTATAGAAGCCGAGGTTATTCTTGAAGACGGGACAACCGGCCGGGCGGCCGTTCCGAGCGGAGCATCGACGGGCGAGAACGAAGCGGTAGAACTGCGTGACGGCGACGCTCACCGCTATTTGGGCAAAGGCGTTTTGAATGCGGTAAAGAATGTCAATGACAAGATAGGCCGCGAACTCGAAGGGCTGGATTGCCTCGACCAAACGCTGATCGACCAGACGATGATCGATCTCGATGGTACCGAGAACAAGTCAAAGCTTGGCGCAAACGCAATTCTGGCGGTTTCACTTGCCAATGCTCGCGCGGCTGCGGCCATTCAGGAATTGCCCCTTTACCGCTGGATCGGCGGCACTAATGCGAAAACACTGCCGGTTCCGATGATGAATATCCTCAATGGCGGTGCCCATGCGGACAATAATGTTGATTTTCAGGAGTTTATGGTCATGCCGGTCGGGGCCGAGAATTTTTCAGAAGCTCTGCGGACCGGTGCCGAGATCTTTCACAATTTAAAGAACGTTCTGAAATCACGGGGTTATTCCACGGGCGTCGGTGACGAAGGCGGTTTTGCACCGAACCTCAAATCCAATGAAGAGGCGGTCGAAACTATTCTGGAGGCCATTGATAATGCCGGCTATCGGGCCGGCGACAATGTGATGATCGCCCTCGACCCGGCATCCAGCGAATTTTACAAAGAAGGCAAATACGTCTTTAAAAAATCTGACAAGCGCGAATTGTCGTCCGACGAAATGGCTGCGTATTGGGCGGACTGGTGTTCGAAATATCCAATCATCTCGATCGAGGACGGCATGGCCGAAAATGACTGGGACGGCTGGCAAAATCTGACGAACCGAGTTGGAAAGACGGTCCAGTTAGTCGGCGATGACCTCTTTGTCACCAACGTTAAATTTCTGCAAAAGGGAATCGAGTTAAATGCCGCCAACTCGATCCTCATTAAGGTAAACCAGATTGGCACGCTTACAGAAACGCTTGATGCTATTGAACTCGCGAGAACAAACAACATGACTGCTGTTATCTCGCACCGTTCGGGAGAAACGGAAGATTCATTTATCGCCGACCTTGCCGTCGCGACCAATGCCGGCCAAATTAAAACCGGCAGCCTTTGCCGCTCAGATCGTATCGCCAAATACAACCAGCTTTTGAGGATCGAGGAAGACTTGGGCGACTCGGCAAAATACCCGGGCCGGAAGGCGTTTTATCAACTGCGTTAAAGGCAGCTATTTTCGCCACAATGAATATTCGCGAGGCACTACTCGAGGTCCATTCAAAGGAGCAGGCCGAGAAGATAGCAAACTATGTCGGCGACGATACTGAGCGGTTTGCCGAGTTGATTGGGCTTATGCTCGGGCCGGTTTATCGTCTTTCACAGCGGGCGGCTTGGCCTGTGAGTTATTGCGTTGAGAGAAATCCGGCGCTGATCAAACCTTACTGGCCGAGGCTCGCTGAGCAACTTGAACGGGACGACGCGCACGTCGCGGTCAGACGAAATGTGGCACGCCTGCTGCAATTTGTTGACATTCCGAAAAGATACGTGGGCCGCATTTTTGACGCCTGCTATAATCTTCTCGACGATCCGCGCCAGCCGGTTGCGGTCCGCGTGTTCTCAATGACGGTGGCAGCGAAGCTTGCCCGGGACGAACCGGAGCTAATGAACGAGCTGCGGCTCATTGGTGCGAAATATCCTCAGGCCGCGACTGCCGGTTTTCGCAGCCGTGCTCGCCGGGTCCTTGGCATCTGATGCAAAAGGTGGTTGTAATAGGTTCGGGCGGATCGGGCAAATCGGCGTTTTCGCGGCGTCTTGGCGAAGTCACAGGACTTCCGGTCGTACACCTGGACCAGTTGTTCTGGCGGCCCAACTGGACCAGAACTCCCGATGCCGAATGGAAAGATATCGTCCGCGATCAACTTGACCGCGATGCGTGGATAATGGACGGCAATTTCGGCGGGACGCGGGCGATGCGGATAGAGGCTTGCGATACGGTCATCCTTCTCGATCTGCCACGCTGGCGCTGTATTTATCGTGTTCTGAAACGCACCGTTTTATATCATGGCAAAACGCGGCCCGACATGGCTGACGGGTGCAAGGAACGATTTGATGCCGAGTTCATGCTTTGGATTTGGAACTACCCGAACAGCGGGCGGCGGCGCGTACTGGATGAATTGAAATGCCGAGAAGATCGGAGGATAGTCAGACTAACGTCACCGGCGGAAATTGAGCGGTTTTTACGTAATCTTGATTGAAATATGCAAGAATTTCTCGGCGATTTCGAAATAAGCACCGACAAAGAAAGGCTTCAGTTTGATGCAATTCAGGCATTTCTCGAAAATGACTCATATTGGGCACAGAATAGGACGCCCGAACAAACCCGAACTGCCATTGACAACTCGATCTGCTTTGGACTCTACTGCGACGGCCGGCAGATCGGATTTGCACGGGTCGTGAGCGACCAGGCGACGTTTGCCTATATCGGCGATGTGTTTGTACTTGATGAGTTTCGCGGCAAGGGGCTCAGTAAGTGGCTGATGGAGACTGTGATAGCTCATCCGGATCTGCAGGGCCTGCGGCGATGGGTACTTGCCACACGCGATGCGCACGGCCTCTACGCCAAATATGATTTTGGCCCGCTCAAGTTTCCCGATCGCTGGATGGAACGAACTGCCCCGGACGCGTATTGACCCGCAACCTATCGCCGGCAACTATCGACGGGTACAAAAGTTATTGCAATTCACCTATTGAATTTGTTTATAATTTAAGTGGTAATTTCTTTTTTCAACCGTTTTCCCGTCAATCGCTGCCAAACATTCATCATCGAGAACAAATGGACCCTAAAAAGCGCAAAATTGACCGCCCGGTCGCCCTCGTCATTTTAGACGGTTGGGGATATGCTCCTCGTACCGAAAGCAACGCTATCGCAATGGCCCATACTCCCTACTATGACGAAATTTGCAGAAATTTTCCGATGACAGTCCTATCGGCGGCCGGTGACGGCCCCGGTCAAGCGGACGATGAGCGAGGCAGCCCTGAGGTTGGGCATCTCAATTTGGGTACGGGCCGGAATGCGATGACCGAGGTGGCTCGAATCAGAAAGGCGATACAGTCGGGCGAATTTCAGAAAAATGCCGTTTTAAACCGGGCTTATGCAAAAGCCAAAGCCAACGGCTCCGCAGTTCATCTGATCGGTTTGTTAAGCGATGCCGGGGTGCATTCGTCCATGGAAAATCTGTTTGCCTGCCTAAGACTGGCAAAGCAACATGGCCTCGAAAACGTATTTATTCACTGTATTCTCGACGGAGTCGATGTCCCGGAGCGTACGGCGGACATATACGTCGAAGCGCTTGAGATCAAGCTTGCCGAGATTGGGGTTGGCCGTGTGGCCACGTTGTGCGGCCGGTTTTTTGCGATGGACAATAATGAGAAGTGGGAACGCACCGCGCGGGCCTTTACCCTGCTGGTGCACGCCGAAGGCGAGCGTACCCACGATGCTGTTACCGCGATTCGAAATTCGTTTTTGAGAGGGATTTCGGACGAGTTTATTTCGCCAATCGTAGTAGAGCGGGCCCCGGACACGCCTGTTACTCGAATTGGCAACGGTGATCTTGTTGTTTTCTTTAATCATAGGCCCGAAACAATGCGCCAGCTTGTGAGATCGCTTTGCGTTCCAGAAGGCGAAAGCGGTGCCAAGCCGGTCGTCGAGACGGTGTGTTTGACCGAATACGACAGGGCCTTTAATCTGCCTGCCGCATTTCGCCAGGAACCGGAAAAAAACACCTTGACCCAGGTTTTGTCAGAACTTGAAATCCCAAACGTCAAGATCACCGAGGCGTCGCGGATGTCACAGATGACGCACTATTTTGATGGCGGGGCCGAACTCCCCCAGCAAGCCGAGCATGAGATCATCGTTGGCCCGGCGAATATCACAGGTGACATATTTCCGGAGTCTCAGAGTTTTAAGATTACAGACAAGTTTCGTCAACTGCTTCAGAACGTGCCAAATGGGGTTTTTGTGATAAATGTTCCTGCCGCGGACCTAATGGGATCGACCGGCGATATGGATAAAACCGTCGCTGCAGTCCAATATGTTGATACCTGTATCGGCGGTATTTGCGAAGGCGTCCGAGATCTGGATGGCGTCGTTCTGCTGACCTCGACGCACGGTAACTGTGAGGATATGGTGCATCCCGAGACCGGCGAGCCAAATCCGCTTCTTAGCGCCAATCCAGTACCTTTTCATTTTATCGACTACCAGAATACGGATGTCCGGCTTCAGGATGCAGGGTCGCTCGCGGATGTTGCTCCAACCCTTTTGGCGGCATTGAATATACCCAAGCCGACGGAAATGACCGGCGACGACCTGCGCATTTCTTAGCGACCGCGAGCCAATATTTTTGCACAACATTCGTCGTTTCCAGATTTTCTCTTTACCCATTTTTTCCTATAATTGTCATTCCACGTAAATAGGCTGGACAATTATGGTTGAAGAATTTGCGTTCGACAATGCGGACGAACGCCGGAAAGTACGCCAAAACGGTGTAGGCTGGATCGAGGTAATCGCCGGATCGATGTTTTCGGGCAAGTCGGAAGAACTGATCCGACGGCTAAACCGTGCCCGTATTGCCCGTCAAAAAGTGCAAGTATTTAAGCCCAGGATTGATGACCGGTTTTCGGTCGAGGAGATCGCCTCGCATTCCGGTCAGAAACACGGTTCAATACCGGTCGCCGATACAGCCGAAATGATGGCCCATGTATTATCTGACACACAGGTAATCGGTATAGACGAAGCACAATTTTTTGATATGCCGATACTCGATGCCGTAAACACGCTGGCCGTTAACGGCAAACGTGTGATCCTTGCGGGTCTCGATCAGGACTACACAGGCAAACCATTTGAGCCGATGCCGCAGCTTTTGTCGATCGCCGAATTCATAACCAAAACACACGCAATATGTGTAAAATGCGGTGCTACCGCGAATTACTCGCAACGAACGGTCGAGTCAGAGGCGCTCGTTGAGGTTGGTGCCAGCGATAAGTATGAGGCCCGGTGCCGGCAGTGCTTTGTCCCTCATGCCGACTCGCCGACGCTGTATTCGTGACGACCCGGTGATTATCCTTTCGGAATCTTCATTGAGTACATCACCGCCGGGAAATCGTCGCGATGCTTGTCGAAATTCGTCCCTTTCGTTGAGAGCATGATGTTCAGTTGCTGATTTTGCCCCTGATAATTGCGAAAGGCGATCCACTGGTGGCGGCGTGGCCCGCTCTTGTCTTCCGGCATTGATTCCCACCATTCGACGCCTTTGACTCCGTCGATTTCCAGCCATCTTACCTTTTCATATTTACCTTGCTTTAGTAATTCCAGCGAACTTTCGTAGGTTGCCTTGAGACTAACCTCGGCCGGGACGGTATCCGGCAGGTTAGAGATCGTGCCGATCAGAAATGCATTGTCCGGCGAGCCGTAATTGATCATTTGCTTCGTGACGGACATCTTCTTCCACGATTTTGGAATTTTCCATGAAATTCCTTGATCGTCCCAGCTTATGTCGATTCCGCTATCGAGAATGGCTTGTTGGGAGCTATTGAGATCTGCCTTCTCAACCGACGCATCCGACGCCGAGGGCTTTGCGGGCGAAGTGGCCGTATTGGCCGCCGAATTTGAACTAGAGCCGCCCAAACCCTTGAGCCGATCGCCCAGCCCGCAAAATGTTAGAACAAAAAATAGAAAACCCAGCGACAGTACAGATTTCATACAGACGGCCTCCGATAGTGTTATTTGGTTCTGCAATATTGTCATTGCCTGAACTTTTTTGCAAGAACTCTCGCAAGACTCCGTTCCCATAGATAAGCGACCTCTTCCGAATAAAAGATTGACTTAGTAAAGGAGTAATTTTATGAAAATTGAAGGACTAAAAAAGTTTGCTGCGGGTATGGCTCTGATGCTGACGATTGCCTTTGTCGTCCGGGCGCAAACGGTTGATTACCGAATCTCATCGCCGCACACCTACAAAAACCTGACGATCTTTCTGATCCACGGTAAGGATCAGAATAACAAGGGGAATGTAATAACGCTGCAGGAAGCGATGGAGCGAAAGCTGCTTGTTGTTTACGAAACGTCGAACGTGAACGAGCTGGAAGTAGAGAACATTTCAAAGACACAGGACGTGTTTATTCAGTCCGGCGACATTGTCAAAGGCGGTAAACAGGACCGCGTGCTGGCTGTAAGTATTATTATCCCGGCCCGCTCGGGCCGCGTGAAAATTGATGCGTTCTGCGTGGAATCAGGACGATGGTCAAAACGAGGCGGGGAAGATGCCGGTAAATTTACCAGTTCGAATGACCGAATTGTGACCAAGGACCTCAAAATCGCGGCCAATGCGACGCGGTCTCAGCAGGAAGTTTGGAACGAGGTTAGCAAGGTTCAAGGCCGATTAAGCAGCAATGTCGGCGATACGGTAAACTCAACAACCTCGGCATCGAGCCTGCAGCTTAGCCTGGAAAACAAAAAAGTCGTAGAAACGGTGGACGACTATGTAAAAAGCCTGAGCGGGATAGCAAACGGGAAAACAGACGTTATTGGATATGCCTTTGCGATCAATGGAAAGATCAACAGCGCCGACGTATATGTTTCAAACGATCTTTTTAAGAAGGTATGGCTTAAGAATCTCAAGGCAACCGCGACCGAGGCTGTTTCAGAATCGCGAAATGTTCGGCTTGCCGATCCGGTTAAGCCGGATGCTGTTAAATCGATGATTTCAGAATCTGAAAGTGCCCGGCCACGAGAGCGGGCAGCGGGGCCGACGAGCAGGCTCGTAACCCGCGAGGACAAGGACAACGTCATGGTTGAGTCGCGTGACGAAAAATCAAAAGTTGTCGTGCACAAAAGTTACGTCAGGAAGAATTAGTTTTTGAACGAGCGGTTTGTGTTTCGGCCGCAGTTCAAACCTCGGGCCCTAGATCTAGGAGGTTTTACGGTATCGTCGCTGGACCGTAAACGCAAGGTCAGGGCCTGATTATTATCGGATCGTTCAACTGAAAGCGTTGACTGTATCTCTAAGCCAACATCTTACCGCCGATCATTCGTAAAATATTGAGAGGATTGTCTTCCTTAAGTTCGTCCGGCAGGGCTGAATCTGGGAAGTTTTGAAAGCAAACCAGCCTTGCAAACCGTGTTATTGCTCGCGAGCCCACGGCAGTTGAGCGGGAATCAGATGTAGCCGGATATGGGCCGCCGTGCACCATAGCCGGACAAACTTCGACGCCGGTGGAAAATCCGTTAAAGATCAACCGGCCGACTTTTGTTTCCAGAATTGCGATGAGGTCAGCGTATTCGACCACGTCAGTATCGTCGCCATGGACTGAGGCAGTTAGCTGGCCTTCGAGCGACCGAGCAATTTCGAGAAGTTCGGTCTTTGTTTCGGCAGTTATCAAGAGAGTGGTCGGGCCAAATATCTCGTCGCTGAGGCCGGGATTCTTCAAAAATGCGTCCGTTGTCGTTTCGAAAACAGATGGATTTACAGCAAAGCCTGCCAGATCTGTCTCATGGTTGGCGGAAACGCCATGGGCATCATCCCTACGAAGTTCGTTCGCATCGTTATAGCTTTTCTGTATTCCGCCCGTCAGCAGCGGGGCCGGTGCCGTATCCGAAATTTGAGATTTGAAGTTTGAAACAAACTCCGCGGTTTCATTCGATTGTCCGAGGAAAACGAGTCCCGGTTTTGTGCAAAACTGCCCTACGCCCCCGGTAACGGATGCATGGAGGCCCGCAGCCAATGTCTCACCTCGATTTTTGATCGAGCCCGGCAGAAAAAATGTCGGATTTACCGAACTCATTTCGGCGTAAACGGGAATCGGTTCGTTTCGGGCCGCAGCAATGTCCATCAGCGCCCGTCCGCCGCGGCGCGAACCGGTAAAGCCTACGGCCTTGATCGCGGGATGATTGACCAAAGCTTGTCCGATTTCGTAACTCGCTGAAAACAAGAGGCTGAAGACACCTTCGGGCATTGAGCACTCTCGTACCGCCGCTGAAACGGCGAGGCCAACGAGTTCGGCCGTTCCCGGATGTGCGGTGTGCGCAATAACGATTACAGGACAACCCGCGGCTAGGGCGGATGCAGTATCACCGCCGGCGACCGAATAGGCAAGTGGAAAATTGCTCGCACAAAAAACGGCGACAGGGCCGATGGGCCGCAGCATCGACCGGATATCGGGTTTTGCGACCGGCTCGCGCACCGGCATCGCGTGGTCAATCCGGGCATCGACCCACGAGCCGTCGTCGAGCAAGTCTGCGAACATGCGCAGCTGTCCGCAGGTTCGCGCGCGTTCACCTACAAACCGGGCGTTTGGCAGCGAGGTTTCAAGCGACGCACGTTTAATCAGCACGTCGCCAAGAGATTCAACATTGTCGGCTATTCGTCGCAGGAATTTTGCGCGAGATTGACCCGGGATATTTCCATAGGCGATACGCGCGTTTTCTGCGAGTGCTGCAGCGATGTTAAGTTCATCGAGAGATGCCGAATGAAAACCTGGTTGGATTTCATTGCCGGTTGCCGGGTCGAACGCGTGGAATGTAACCGCGGACCTCTCACCGCGGGCAAAGCCGATTATCGATCTGCCGGTAATTTCTGATTCCATATAACTTGCGGTGAGGGTGACTCACTATCGATGGCACCCTCAACAGACTACTTTGACGGACGCGTTGCCAGGGCGTGGTCAATTATCCTGAGCGTCTCGGCCAGTTCCGAACCGCTCAGTTCCTGTCGAGGCGGACGGACACGAGCCGAGCCCATGCCGACCTGTTCCTGCACGAGTTTGATAAGCTGGACAAATTTTGGAACAGTGTCCAGCCGCAGCAATGGCAGGAACCATTTGTACAGTTCGTGTGCTTTTTCCTTTTCACCGTTCATCGCGCAATCAAATAGATCGACCGATTCACGCGGAAATGCGCTAACCAGGCCGGCGACCCATCCGGTTGCACCCGCCTCGATACCCTCGACGATGCAGTCATCAACCCCAACAAATATCTTTAGTTTGTCGTTGATCAAGGCCCGGATGGCCGTGATTCGTCGAACGTCGGTGCTCGATTCTTTGACGGCGTGCAGGTTGGGTATCTCGGCGGCGAGCTCGGCTATGTGTTCCGGCATAAAATCTGTGCCGTAGGCGACAGGATTGTTATAAAGCATGCACGAAAGGCCCGTCGCGCGGCAAATGGCCGTAATATGTAATTTCATCTCACGCCAGTCGCCGCGATAAATGTACGGCGGCAAGACCATCAGGCCAGAACATCCGGCCGATGCGGCCTCAACGGCCTGAGCGCATGCATCGTCCGTGGTCATTGACGCTATAGCGGCGACAACCGGAACATTGTCGCCGACCGCCTCAACAACCGTTTTCCAAAGGGCGACCTTCTCGTCAATCGACAGTGTTCCGCCCTCGCCGAGGCTTCCGTTGGTCACGATTCCGGTGCATCCGTTTTCGACCAGCCATTTAACGTGGCGGGCGGTAAAAGCATGGTCGATATGCAGGCTTTCATCAAAGCAGGTAGTGATAGCGGGCATCACGCCCGTCCAGTTTAGTGTCATAGGTTCTCCAATTTTATCGGAAAAATTGGCGGCCTTGCGGGGCCAATTTTCCAATCGAACAAAAATTGAGCGGCAGCTCCGCAAATACGGCCCTGGCAAGGGCCCATGCCGCAACGGGTCTGCAATTTGGCCGCTCGCCAGGAATCAAATTCTCGCAGCCGGCCAAAATCAACATCTTCGCAGCGGCAAACAATTGTATTATCATTCGCCAGAGATCGAAGCTCGTCGCGCAGGGCGAATGTCCGGGTTAGTTGGGCGGCAAATCTTTGAGATCTATCACGCGTCGCAAAAGACATACGTGCCGCGTCCGTGGCGTCAACCGAGCACAACCCCGCAATCGTACCCTCAACCAGCGACGCTGCGACGCCGCCAATGCCTGTCGGTTCTCCGGCGCAAAATACATTTTCGCACGTTGTTCGTTGAAATTCATCGACCGAGACAAAGGAATTTTCGATTTTGCAGCCGATAAGGGATGCCAACTCGTTATTTGGAACGAGATCAAATCCGCAGGCGAGGTAATCGCCCTCGACCTGCCATTTTTTGCCGTGTCGATTGAATGTAACGATAATCGGCCCGTTTGAGCGCCCGGAACCCAAGGAACGAACATCGGTGACCCATGTGTCGGTTAGGTAGGAAACGCCAAACAGCTTCATGCGCAACCAGAGAGCTTGAGCAAGCTTTGCGGGCGAGCGCCAGAGACCGATTGCGAATCTGTTTATCCTGCTGGCGGGGGCCTGTTCGGCAACGGCAATGACCTTGGCCCCTTTTGATTTTAAGTATTCAGCGACGACCAAAAGCAATGGGCCGGAGCCGGCAACCACAATCCGCTTTCCGGCAACATCAAATCCGCCTTTAACCAGCGCCTGCAAACCGCCCGCGCCAAACACACCCGGCAAAGTCCAACCCGGAAAGGGCAGAAAACGCTCTCGCGCCCCGGTTGCCAAAATCAGCTTATTGTATTCGAACCTGGCGGTGCCGCGAGAAGTTTCAGCCAGGACACTAGTGTTTGTGGGCGCCGCGAAAACCTGAGCATCGTTAAATATTCTAATTCTTTTCGTTTCGATAGCCTTAATGAATGATCTTGCCTCGGCGGATTTGGACTTGCCCAATTCGGCCCGCCAAATCTGGCCGCCAAGCTTTGCATTGTTATCGACGAGGGTGACGGTGGCGCCGGAATAAGACGATGCCGCAAGAGCGGCTGACATTCCTGCTGCCCCGCCGCCAACGACCAGAATGTCGGTTTCCACCTCAATCACTTATCTCAATCTCCATGCCGTCCTCGGCCATCACAGTACAGCTTCGTTGATGGTTGATGCCGTCGATGGTTACCCGGCATTCGAAACAAATACCCATTCCGCAAAGTGGGCCGCGCATTTCCCTGCCGGTTGAACGACGAAAACCGGCAAGTCCTGAATTTAATATCGCTGCGGCCACGGTTGTTCCCGGCGCGACCGTTACAGAATTTTTGTTGACCGTGATATTAACCATTTTACGGTGGTCCGTCAGACAGTTCTTGCGGGTGAATAGGGAACTGCATTAATTGCGGGCTTACGGCCCAGAATCAGATCGGCGATGATTTCAGCCGTCGCCAGCGAGGTTGTTATGCCGAGGCCTTCGTGGCCGGCGGCAGCGTAAACATTCTCGGAGCCGGGAATTAGCCCGATATACGGCAAATTATCGGGCGTTGCCGGCCGGAAACCGGTCCAGGCTCTCAGGGCAGAGAGCTTTCGGAGACGGGGCATATATTCAAAGGCTCGTGCCGTCATTCTAGTAACGATGTCGTGATCAATCGAACCGTCATTCACACCGAACTGACGCGACGATCCCAAAATCATTTGGCCCGTAGCACGCGGCTGGATATTAAACGCGACGGAATCAGCCTGGTTGCCATGAGCCGATTTTAGGTATCCGAGCTCAATCAATTGATGCGAAACAAAACCCGGGTAACGATCCGTAACTATAAGGTGGCCTTTTCGCTTAACAATCTTGAGGGCAGGCGAAAGGTGCGGGGCGGCAAAGCCCGCAGCATTTACAATATTTCCGGCAGCAACAACATCTCCGTTCGCAAGCGTCACGCGGCCCTCGGCGATCTCCGCAACCGAGGCCGCCTCCCTAAAGATCGCTTCGTTTTCTGCGGCATTCCGCAGTAAAAATGTGGTCGCGCACAATTGATATACGACACAGTCGTTCGCGACCAGTAAGCCGCCCGTCAGGCCTTCTCGAAGGTTCGGCTCGGCGGTTCGCAATTCCGTTTCATCCAGGATTTCCGCCTTGACACCTCGTTCATCGAAAAACTGCTTTTTGCGACGGACTTCTGCCATTTCTTCGTCATCTGCGGCAACCCAAATTGTGCCGCAATACTCGAATTCACTCGAGGCGGGCAACTGAGGGGCGAGTTTTCTCCACAGTTGCTGTGAATAATTTGTCAGGGCAAACTGAGCTTCGCTATCGTCCATGACGACGATGTGGCCCATTCCCGCGGCTGTCGTGCCCATCGCAGGAGAGCCGGTATCAAGAATCAAAACACTTAGCTTTTCGCGGGCGAGGGCCGCCGCGCAGGCCGCACCGACAATTCCTGCTCCGACAATTGCCACGTCAAACGATTTCATTTGGCGATACCAAACCGGTAAGGATCATTCTCATCCAGAATAAGCGAGATCTCGGCGGTAATGCTTGCCGTCCCGGTTATGATCGGAATCAATTTGTCATCTTCTACCCGTACGCGTCCTTCAAACGTACTGCCGATAAGGCTCTCCTGCCGCCAGGTTTCGCCTTCTTTCAGTTTACCGTCGGAGTACAAGCACGCGAGTTTCGCGCTCGTACCCGTGCCGCATGGCGACCGGTCATATTCGAGGCCCGGACAAAGGACAAAGTTACGGCTGTCGGCATTGGGTGAGCTTGAAAACAATTCGATATGATCGATCGCACTGCCATTTTTTCCGGTGATGCCATTATTGGTGAGTGCCTCTCGCACGGCAACCGAGAATTGTGTAAGAGCCTCAAGATTAGCGAGCTCGATCTTTAAGTTGTGGTCTGCGACTAGAAAAAACCAGTTGCCGCCCCAGGCTATATCTCCGACAATCTTTCCATAGCCGGGAACATTGACTGCCGCGTCCTTTTTGTACCGATAACTTGGAACATTTGCGATCACAACGGAGCCGTCCTCATTCAAATCTGCCTCGACAGTTCCGACGGGCGTTTCGATCCGATGATTTCCGGCCTTGATCCGGCCCATATACTCCAGCGTTTTTATCAGCCCGATTGTACCGTGGCCGCACATACCCAAATAACCGACGTTATTAAAGAAAATAACGCCGGCCGCTGAGTTTTTATCTATCGGGTCACAGAGCAGGGCACCGACGATTGCGTCATGCCCGCGCGGTTCACAAACAATCGCCGAACGCAACCGGTCATGATCGCGTCGAAAGGCCTCGACTTTTGCGGCCATCGATCCGGGACCAAGGTCGGGAAACCCGCCGATCACAACTCGCGTCGGCTCGCCGCCGGTATGGGAATCGATGGCATGAATCGTCTGGTGATTGGGCATATAGAAAGTCTAGATTACTCATCGAAAATTGTTAATCGAACTTGCCGAAAATGTTTTGATTTCGCGACCTGAAAATCAAAAAGAGAGAGGATCGCTCCTCCCTCTTCCTGCATATTATACTATTTCGAAACTAGGCTGACGCCTCGTCTGCCTTTCCACCAGCCTGGGCCGCCGCGATCTCTTCACCGATCTTTTGCAGCCACGCCTGGGTCTTGGCAACCTTTTCGGCACCGTTTGGACTGTCCATGATAACTTTCTCAAGATTTTTGAAGGCCTCTGGGCTTTCAAATTTTTCGCGTAACTGGTCCAGTATCGGCTCTATCTTGGCAAAGACCAGGATGTGTTCACCAACTGTTTCGTTGAACATATCGGCGTCGATAGCTCCGTGATTGACCAGGGCCGCAGCCATATCCCAATACGACACAACCATTCTGAGATAGCCGCCCACTTCCGGGTCCATCATGGTTTGCCAATACTGGTCGGCGTTTGTCGGATTGAACGCAAACATCCAATCACGTGCCTTTCTCATCACCGGTTCCCGACGAAGATCATATAATTTTAAGATTAGTTCAGCTGACTCTGCTTTGCTCATATAAAAATTCCCTCCAGAAAAGTTTGTAAATAAAAGTCTATTTCGCAATCGTGTATAAAGTCAATAATTTTCAAAAGAACTTCATTCAAATGCGGAAACAACGAAAAGAATCAGGCAGAATAGAAGCGAGTATGATAGATCATAAAATCTCAACCTACCTTCAACAACGAATAGATGCTAATGATTTTCCTTCTGCCGTTTATTTAGTTGCGCAAAAGGGAGAGATCGTTGCGTGCGACGCGATTGGATTTTCCGTGGTCGAACCGGAGCGGATCGAGGCGAGGCTCGACACCGTTTACGATCTTGCAAGCATGACAAAGGTACTTGTTACCGGACTGCTTGCAGCGAAGTTAGTTGAGCAGGGCGATCTGCAACCAGGAGCCCACGTCTGCCACTACCTGAAGGAATTTGAAACAGATGAGAAGAGACATATTACCGTTAGCGATCTTCTTGCGCACACCTCTCGACTGCCGGCATGGCGGCCATTTTATTTGCTTGTTTCAGATCCGAAATTGGTCATTGGCGAGATCGGCACAACTCCGCTCGACAATGAGCAAAATGCAGTTACCTACAGCGACCTTAATTTCATAGCCCTTGGCTGTGTAATCGAGCGGGTAACGGGCCAGCATCTTGATCAGCTCGCGGCTGCATGGATATACGGCCCGTTGGGCTTAACGCGAACTTCATTTAATCCGGCTTTCGAACGGCGAACAATTGCAGCGAGCGAAAACGGGAACGGTTATGAGCGCCAGATGTGTATTGACCTGGGATATTTCGCGGCAAACAGTCCGGAATCAAGTCCGTACCGCGATCAAGCCATTTGGGGCTCGGTACACGATGGCAACGCCTATTTCATGAATGGGGTTGCGGGCCATGCCGGGTTGTTTTCTACGGCCGAGGAGGTATTTAGAATTGCACAGCAGTTCTTGACTTCGAGCGCGACAATTTTAAACCCCAAAACTTGCCAACTGTTTTATACAAACTTAACGAATGGAATGAACGAACACCGTTCCTTTGCGTTTCAACTCGCATCGACGCCCGAATCAACCGCGGGGCCCGCGATGTCATCTCAGAGCTTTGGGCATCTCGGTTTTACTGGAACCAGTTTATGGATTGATCCGGTCAAAGAGCGCGTTTTTATCCTGCTGACAAACAGGACTCATCACCATGAATTGCCGTTTGAGAATATAAATGCGGTTCGGCGCCAATTCCACGAAATGGCTGTCAAATTTCTCGACAAAAATTTAGCAACGATATGATATAAAATTTAATCAAAGAGTCGCTTTCCCCAAAGTAGATCGAGTGCGGAGAGTTGATGCGATGAAATATCTTGCCATTCTTACGATGATCCTTGGCGTTCTTGTGGTTGGGGCGTCGGGTCAGAACAGTACGGCCACGAGGCCACGCGTTGCACCAACGGCAACACCGCCAGTACTGGCGAATGAGATTCCCAGGCCTCAGGCCGATTCCGGCCCACCAACGCTCGGTGATCGAAATCGTCCCACCGGCAAACCGATTGCCACGCCGCCTGCGGATGAAAATGATGAAGTAATCAAGGTTGAAACCAACATCGTCACCCTGCCGGTTTCCGTGCTTGACCGTGATGGACGTTTTATTTCGGGCCTTCAGCAGCGCGATTTTAAGATCTTTGAGGACGGTATCGAGCAGAAGGTCGATTATTTCCAATCGGTCGAACAGCCATTTACGGTAATTTTGCTGATAGACGTTAGCCCCTCGACACAATTTCGGATTGACGAAATCCAAAACGCCGCGATTGCATTTATTGACCAATTGCGACCGGTCGATAAGATGATGATCATCGCGTTTGACCAGGACGTTCAGGTGCTAAGTCCGATTACAAATAACCGTTATCAACTGCGAAATGCGATTCGCGAAGCCCAGTTCGGAAATGGTACGAGCCTTTACGAAGCGGTTGATTGGGTAATCGATCAGCAGTTACGGCACATTCAGGGCCGAAAGGCAGTGGTACTTTTTTCGGACGGCGTAGATACAACATCGCGGCGGGCTACCTATGAAAGCACGCTTCGTTCCACAGAGGAAATTGACGCGCTCTTTTACACGATCAGATATGATACTTCCGGCGACGGATATGGCGGCGGCGGCGGAAGCAATTACCCGGGGCCGAGTCGTAGGCCCGGCGGCCGCGTTACATTTGGCGATATTTTAGGGGCTATCCTGAGCGGCGGCAATGTCCAGATCGGTGGGGGCCGTGGCGGCGGCGCAAGCGCAGGCGAATATCAGCGCGGAAAGCAATATTTAGAAACGCTTGCGTTTAATAGCGGAGGCCGGCAATTCGAAGCACAGTCCATATATAATGTAGATGCTGCGTTTTCGGGAATCGCCGAGGAATTGCGTCGTCAATACTCGCTCGGCTATTACCCTGAAACGGTCGGCAAAGTTGGCGACCGCAAGCAGATTAAAATTCGGGTGATGCGCCCCGGCGTGGTCGTGCGAGCTAAAAATAGCTACGTGGTAGGGCAGTCTAATCGTAATGTCGCTGGCACCTGATGCCACTCCCTTGTGGTTAGTAATTGATCAGGAAGTCGTCTTTACGGCTTCCTTTTTTGTGCTCTTGCATCTTTATTATGGATGCAGTGCATCGTAGAATCTGGTTTAGGAAACCTGTCTCATGAAGTTTCTATTTTCGTTTGTTCTAGCAGGCATATTCGCGGTGTTGGGCCAGCAATCGCTGGCGCAATCAGGGCGAACTGAGACCAAGACTGACAGCAAGAGCAATCAACGGCTCGAACGGCCGGAGCCGACCCCACCCAAGAATTTGCAAAAAGAGATTTCGCCGTCGATTGATACGGATGGCGATATTATCAGGGTTTCTACTCAACTCGTTTCCGTTCCGGTTCGCGTGATGGACAAGAAGGGACGTTTTATTGCCGGACTAGAAAAGGATAATTTTAAGATCTTCGAGGATGGGGCCGAACAGGAAGTCGCCTTGTTTTCCAAGGAGACGGAGCCTTTTACGGTCGCGTTGGTGCTCGACATGAGTTACTCGGCGAAGTTCAAGATCTCCGAGATACAATCGGCCGCAGTTGCTTTCATCGACCAACTCAGGCCGCAAGACAAAGTAATTGTAGTGTCGTTCGATGCGGAGGTCCATGTGCTTACGGATGCTACGAGCGATCGCAAGGAAATATTTCGTGCCATTAAATCGACAAAAATCGGTATGGGAACGAGCCTCTATGAGGCAATGGACCTCGTCATAAACGGCCAAATGCGAAAAATCGAGGGACGAAAGGCAGTAATTCTATTTTCTGACGGCGTCGATACGACAAGTCGTAGATCACATGATCTCAATAACTTGCATGATGCAATGGAGTTGGACGCGCTGATATATTCGATCAAGTACGACACTTTTGCGGACGTTCAGCGCATGAAGAATGGCCCGATCATACAACAGCCGACCATAAAGGTCCCTACAACCACCGACGATCCAAATCCTTTCCCGTTCCCGCTGCCAACGGCCGGAACGGCAGGAACACAGGGGACAACCGCAGAAGACTATCAAAAAGCGGCCGAATATCTCGACCAACTTGCAATACGGTCCGGCGGACGGCTCTATGAGGCAACATCGCTGGGAAATCTGGCTGAGGCATACGCAAAAATCGCGAGTGAATTACGCGAATTTTACAGCGTTGCCTTTTACCCAAGCCGGGAACGGCAGTCCGGAGATTCAACCTCGGTCAAGGTGAAAGTCGATCGCGACGGAGCAGTTGTAAGGTCGCGCGAGATTTTTACCAAAAGGACACTACCCAAAAAGGCTCGCTAGATCTCAGTGCCGTCAGGAACTACGGCATTTTTGGGAATGATTATAATGCCTTCGCGAATGTAAACCGATTTGTCCGGCGCGTCATATCGATCAATGTTGTTTTTGTTGAGCAGCTTAACATTTTTCCCGATTCGGACGTTCTTGTCGATTATTGAGCGGCGGATTATGGTGTTTTCGCCAATTCCGATGTGAGGCTTTTGTTTCGCAATATTGGTTCGGATCTCGGCGATTGATTCGAAAATGTCCGACCCCATTATGATCGACTCGTCGATTTCGACTCCGCTGTCGATGCGGCTTCGCAGGCCGATTATCGACTTGCGAATGCGGACTCCGTTTAAGATGCAGCCTTCTGAGACCATCGAGTTGTCGATATCGCAGCCTTGCAATTTGGAGGGCGGCAAATATCGGCTGCGGGTATAGATCGGTGCCGAGGCGTCAAAGAAATTGAATTTGGGCAGCGGTGAAGCGAGGTCGAGATTGGCTTCATAAAATGCACGGATCGTCCCAATATCTTCCCAATAGTCCTTAAACATGTGGGCTTGCACAGTGTATTTCTCAATTGCTGCCGGGATGATCTCTCGGCCAAAATCAACCCATGAGTTGTCGGTCTTTAACAGATCGACGAGTTTATTGTAATTAAATACATAGATGCCCATCGATGCCAGAAACGGCCGGCTCTCCGCCTCAGCCTCTGTTAGGCCAAAGCTGGTCGTATCGACACGCATTGCTTCGAGTTCGTCGCCCTTGGGCTTTTCTTTGAATTCAACAATTTCACCCGCCGTGTTCGCCTTAAGTAATCCGAATTCCGGTGCCTCATCCGGACGGCAGGGAACAACCGAAACAGTCAAGTCGGCTCCGGTCGAGAAATGACGGTCGAGAAATTTGCGGTAATCCATCCGATATAGATGGTCACCTGACAAGATCAACAGCGTATCCACGCGCCAGTCACGCAAATGCGGCAGCATTTGCCGAACCGCGTCGGCCGTTCCCTGAAACCATTCCGGATTGTCTTTGGTCTGTTCCGCGGCCAGCACCTCAACAAAACCCGACGAAAAGCCGGAAAAGCGATAAGTGCGCGAAATATGACGATTGAGCGATGCCGAATTGTACTGCGTCAAAACAAAAATCTGCGTGATCTCTGAGTTGATGCAGTTTGATACCGGAACATCGATCAGTCGGTAGGTGCCGCCAAGCGGAACGGCCGGTTTTGATCGCTCGCCTGTCAATGGGAAAAGCCTCGATCCCGCACCGCCGCCGAGAATGACCGCCACAACATTGTCATATTGACCCATAATTATGAATAGTGAATAGTTAGCGTTGAATAGTCAAGACATGGATTTTAGATAGCCATTTTTCGAGAAACGGGAGAACAAAACACGAATGATTCACTTGTTTGTTGGCCCCTGTTCCTTGACTATTCACTCGTCACTATTCACTATTCACTAAGGCATGTGGTACTGGACAAAAGTTGTATTTCTGGTGTTTGTCGGGGCGATAGCCGTTTGGCTTGCATATGAGCTGATTACGTTTCCGTCGATATCGCGGCTGAGGAATGAGAATCCGACGACAACCTCGATGATCGAATTTCGCATTTCCGAGGCCGTGGCTGAAGGCAAGGAACCTCGCAAATTCATGATCTGGGTCCCGATCGAACAAATCTCGCCAAATTTGCAGCGGGCCGTTTTGGCCGGAGAGGACTCGCGATTTTTTGAACACGACGGCTTTGATTGGAAAGCAATCCAGGCCGCCTGGGACGAGGCCGTCAAAGAAGGTGAAAAAGAGGCTCGCGAGGAATGTGAACAGGAAGCCAAGGCTGCGAATACACCCAAAAAGGATTGCAAACCGAGCGACGATGATTGGATACCGCCAATGCCGAGTTTTAAACGCGGAGCTTCGACCGTTACTCAGCAGCTTGCTAAGAATCTTTTTCTTTCGGAGGACCGCAATTTCCTGCGTAAGGGCCGCGAGGCAGTTTACACCTATTTTCTCGAACGCGAACTCTCGAAAAAACGCATCCTCGAAATATATCTCAATGTAATTGAATGGGGCGACGGCATCTACGGTGCCGAGGCCGCATCGCGCAATTACTTCAAGAAATCCGCCTCAGACCTGACCCGCGAGGAGGCGGCCTTTTTGTCTGCGATGATCCCGTCGCCGCTTAATATCTTTAATCCCGCAAAAAACCGCAAACGCGTCGTGCGTCGTCAGCGGGTGATCCTCCGCGGAATGAATTCGATAAAACTCGACTACTCTGAAAAGTGACTCAGAAATGCTATGCTATTGCCCATCACATGGTTGGACTTATGGAGACAGCCCAGGGGCAAGCCGTTCAGTTTGACACATCGAATGGCGGGCGCAATAAGCTAGCTGTGTCAGATCGTGCCTTTCACGACTGGTATCGGTTTGTTCTCTCTTATCCCCCGCATTTGGTGCGTCAATATATAGACGAGTTCGGATTGACGGAAGATGACTTAGTTCTCGATCCTTTCTGCGGCACGGGAACTACTGTGGTAGAAGCGAAACTCGTTGGAGCTCGCTCAGTTGGCATAGAGGCAAACCGCCCATGAATGCATCGCTCATAACGGAAAGTGTAGTTGGCAAACTCCGTTCTCGGTATGGTTCCAATGTCCAGATCGGGCGTTCATCTATCTCCGCTTTTGGGAAGGCTCTTACTTGTTCCGTAAACTACTCCAAATTTCTGCGGGGCGATAAGTTCTTTTTCGGGATACCGTCGGCAATGGCAGACCCGAGTACTACTTTCGAACCCACTACGCTCGGCGAATTCGTGTTATTAATCTGTGGTTCTGCTGACGCTGTGCTCGTTCTTCCTCGACAACTGATGCTTGAAATGTTGGTTGGCGTGCCTACACGCCGAGTAGACGTTTTTGTTGACGACGGAACGTATATTCTTCAAACCACAAAACACCCGAAGCTGAACGTTTCCCAGTTTTTAAATGCGTATCCGACCATAGCAAAATATCGAGAAACGGATAGCTATCAAATTGACCAGCCAGCCTCAGTTTCGCGAGACCATTTGAGAATACAGCATTCATTAATTGCTATTGGCAAAGCGGAAGGCTGTGGTATTTGGGTTCCGACCAATGATCGAAATCTCGCTTATCAGAAACAGCCATTTTCAGACATCACCGTAGGGCGTCTTCCGAACTTTGGATTTGAGGAGAATACGCGCCGGACCGTACAGAACATTGACGTACTTTGGCTTCAAGGAAATGTTATTCGGAAAGCGTTCGAAATTGAATCAACAACGAGTATTTATAGCGGTCTTCTTCGCTTAAACGATCTTTCGCTTGCTCAGCCGAATAATCAGATCGAGTTATACATTGCCGCACCTGAGCGCCGAAAACCTCGGGTTATCGATCAACTGATGCGACCGTCTTTTAGGAGTTTGTTAGGAGCGTGCAGGTTTATTTCGTTTGAAGAAGTAGACAAAGTTATTGAACGAATAACGATGTTGGGACTTGGCAGTTCGGGCCGCGTAACCGGACTCGTTCATGGCGAGATGTTCCCAATACCAGACCATTTGACATACTCATGACGGTCCACGCCGTAAAGGACGTGGCGGTATGCCGCGAAACGCGGGAAAGGCTGCTAAACCAGCCTTAAATAATACGGCTTGAGCAAGCTCGTGCTCAACTGAATTTATGGGCAAGACATTTAAACATAGTCGCTACTCTCAAATAATCCAACAGGTCTTCTTTTCTCATTTCGAAGAAGGCGTGACAAGATTCGATTTTGACCAAGACGAACTATGGATGGCTTTAGAGGAACTTGATATAAAAGGCCCCAAGTACTTGGCTGAAATTCCGAATTCGTTTAGGCAGGGAACTAAAATTCCAGAGAAAATCAGGGCTACGGCTCCGGAAGGGCTAGAGTGGATAATCCGTCCTGCTGGAATAGGAGTTTACAGGTTTGTCTTAGCTCCAATTTTCGAGTTATTGCCAGCCGCGAACTTGGTTGAAACCAAGATCCTTGATGCGACTCCCGGAATTATTACTAAATACGCGTTAGGCGATGAGCAGGCTCTTCTAGCGATAGTTCGTTTTAATCGCCTGATTGATATATTTAGCGGTTTAACTTGCTATTCGCTGCAAAATCATCTTCGGACGACGGTTCCCGAAATGGGTCAGGTGGAAGTCGACGAAATTTATATCGGTGTCGATAAGCGCGGGGCACACTATATTATTCCGGTCCAGGCAAAAGGACACAATGACAGCCTGGGTATCGTGCAGATCGAACAAGACTTTGCCTTGGCTGCTGCTAAATTCCCGACTCTCAAGTGTAAATCTATTGCGGCTCAATTTATGAATAACGGAGCTATTGCGCTGTTTGAGCTGGAATTGAACGACGGAAAGATCGCAATCGCTTCGGAGCGGCATTACAGGCTCGTTGCATCTGGGCAACTCTCAGAAAATGAATTGGCAACATACGCTGAACGACCTCATAACTGATTCCACCCTCAACTGAAAGCAATTTAAAGACTTAGGCCTCCATAGGTGCTCTTTGCGAGTACGCACACCACAAATGTCGCTGTTGGTCACATTTTGCCGCTGATTATTGCCTAACCGGTTTCTTCCGCCGAATCTGCCTGACCGTTATCGTTTCGGCGAGTTTCAAATGAAGCCGGCCGTCGTCACTAATCTCGGGATTAAGGAAGCGCTCGGTCGAATCCAAACGGATGTTGTAGTGCTTGCAGAAAGGCGCCGCGTTGATCCGCCAGCCGACGCTGTTTTTCTTTTTGACCGGAAAGGCTGTGTTGAACCGGTCGCTTGCCAGCGGTTCGATGGCGATAATGTCGCGCTTTCGACTGAAATAAAGGTTGGCAGCCACGGGCCGGCCAAGCAGGCGGTAGCAGTTGTCATTTAGCCCGATGACGTTTTCCCGGTTGATTGTTATATGAAGGCGGTCGTGAGTCGACTGCGTCGGCCCGCCCAGAAATTTTTCAAAGTCTCTATCGATTTGCATGTATCATAGATAACACAAAATTGCATCCATGTCAAGAAATATTTGTTTTTGGCGAGAAGATCGGCCGTCCTGATCGTATTTACGATATTTGTCATGTCGACGAATAACCCTTACACGCGGTCAGGAAACGGTAACGCATGGTCATGCAAAACGTCATTTGGTCAGGCGGTTTAAACCTGGCGGAGCACTAGCCAAAAAAAATATTCCCAACGAGCGATAGTTTTTTTGAATTTTCAACCGCATTCCTATGCGTGAGCGGCAGGGCGTTCCATTATCATTTGTCTGCCAGAGGACTCTTATTAAATGGCCGCGACGAACTCACCGGATCTCACCGCCGATGACGTGCGCGACGCCGGGGATCTCAGCATCAATGTGAGTTGTGAAACAATATTTCGACTAAAACTGGCTTGAAATGTCCGGATTGAAAAAGCCTCGCCATTTTCGGGCGAGGCTTTTTCAATGAGTGTTTGTGAAAGATCGGCTCGCAGATGTATTAACGTTTCGCCGTCGCTGCTTTGGCCTTTGAGCCGCCGACGAGTTTCATTTCATCCACGACCCACTTTGCGTTGCCGAATTTTTCGGTTACAAAAAGCACATATCTGATATCGACCGAGATCGTCCGATTCTTCTCGGCGTCATAGTAAAAGTCGTTGCCGAGGCCTTCGAAATTGCCGTCGAAACAGAGGCCGACTTGCTCCCCGTTTCCGTTCAAAATCGCCGAGCCGCTGTTGCCGCCGATGATGTCAGTCGTTGAAAGAAAATTTACGACGACACTGTCGCCCTCGCCGTATTGGCCAAAATCTTTCGCGGCTTGCAGGTCTTTTAGTTTTTGCGGCGCGTCAAAAGGATTGATGCCCGTGTCTTTTTCGAGCATTCCTTTCATCGTGGTAAACGGCGACCGGTATTCCGCCTCACGCGATTGATAACCCTTGATGTTGCCATAGGTGAAACGCATCGTAAAATTAGCGTCCGGGTAAACGGTTTCGGTTCCGCGCATCTCCGTCAAGGCTTGTGTATAGAGCAGCCGCAGGCGGTCAATGCTGGTAGCAAATTTTGCATTTCGAGCAGCAAAAGCCTGTTTTTCCTCGATCAGCCCGCGTGCAAACCCGAGAATCTTTTCGCGTGTTTCGATATACTCCAGCGTTCGCGGGCCGTACAGCCCCGCGACCTTGGCGGGCGACGAATATTCGCCATTTACGATCGTATCGACAAATTTTGCCTCGGCATCGCGACGGGCCTTGCCTTTTAGAGTGCCAAAGAGGTCTTCAGCAGGTTTGAATTTCTGTCCCGCCGGCAGTTCGTCAAACTCCTTTAAGAAGAATTTGAGCATGTCGGACTCGAATTTTGGTTCTCGGGCCTTATATAGTTCCTCGAGTTCGGCCAGCTTTCCGGCACGCTGCTGATCGGTGTATGGCTTGTTGTTGGCAACCGCCGCGACGATCTGTCCAAAAACGACCATCGAATTTGGATCGGGAAAACGACGCGTGATGACGTCGCGCATCTGTGTCGCGTTTGTCTCTTCAGACAGGGCTTTCAACTCGCCCAGGAAATTGCCAAATCGCTTTTGCCTCTCAGGGCTTGCGGCGATCCACGCGGCCATTTTTGCTTCCTCGGCCTGCCGCTTTTCGACGGCATCGACGCGCTTTAACTGCAAATGCCCGCCGCCATATGCCTTTCTGGAATTGTCAAAGTTTGCAATGTCGGCCTGAAAGGCAATGCGCTTTTCTTCGTCCGTGGCGCCGATGCTGCGAAGGCTGGTGCTCAGCGCGTCGAGCCACCTTTCAAGAAACGGGAAATTGGCATCACGGGCATAGAGTATCGACCAGCTCTCACGGTAACGCGTCGTGCCGCCCGGGAAGCCGAGGACGAATACAAAATCGTTTTCCTTGAGCCCGCCGATATTCATCGTGAGAAACTTTTTGGGTTTGTAGGGAACGTTATTTTTAGAATAGGGAGCGGATTTACCATCCGGGCCGACGTAGGCACGCAAAAACGTGAAATCGCCCGTATGCCGCGTCCATTCAAAATTGTCCGGGTCGCCGCCAAAAACGCCGATGTTGCGCGGCGGAGCATAGACGACGCGGATGTCTTTGATGTCGGTCGTTTCGTAAAGATAATAGAAATAACCGTTATTGAGCATCTGTATGGTGATGGTCGAATTTGGGTTTTTAGCTTTTTCGGCTGTTTCCAAATCAGCCTGGTTTTTCTTGAGGGCGGCTATCAAGGCGTCGCCCGTTAGATTTTCGGTTCCGGCCTTGATCTTGGCGGTTACGTCCTCGATGCGGTGTGTGAGCGTTATCGAATAATCCTTTGCCGATATCTCGCCTGAGCGGCTGTCCGTTCTAAATCCGGACTCGACCAGGTCTTTTTCCGGCGTCGAAGCTGACACAAGAGCTTCAAATCCGCAGTGGTGATTTGTCAGAATCAATCCGTCCGGTGACACAAACTCAGCCGTGCATCCGATACTCAGACGGATGATCGCATCCGTCAACCCAACGCCGCCCGTATTGTAAATTTCCGTCGGCTTGATCTTCAAACCTTTCTTAGCGAGCGGCAGCGAAGCGATCTGCCCCGGAGCATACATGCCCTCGTCAAACGCCAATGCAAACGTCGATGTCGAAAAAAGAACTGCGACGATCATTGCGAACGAAACAAGGCGATTATTGTTTAGTCTCATAGAAATTTTCCTTTGCAATATGTTGTAAAAATCAATACCTAGCGAGTATAGCCGAAACAACCTAAAAACCTGTAATTGGTGGCTGTTCTGGCGTGAATCGTTGCCTGCGAATGCATTGACTGAAGTTGTTTAAGCCCGGACGGTAAGTACTTAGCCGTTTTTGACCGCAATCAATTCCGCGGCAATGGAGACAGCGATTTCATGTGGAGAATGGCTGTTTATCGGTACGCCAATCGGAGTGCGGATTTCATCGAGTTTTTCGGCAGGTAGGCCTTCGTGCCTAAGCTCATTTATCAGAATCGCCATTTTGGCTTTGCTGCCGAGTACGCCGAAATATTTAAATGACTTATTGATCAGACTCCGGATAACAGTCTCATCTGAGACGAATCCGAGAGTCATCACGACAACATAGACACTGTCGCCGGATGGAACGAACTCGGTGATTTTAGCATAGTCGCCGATGATCGTGATCTCGTCGGCAAACCGATTTTTGGCGATAGTGTTTAGCTCGGGCCGATCGTCAAAGATATGAATGCGAAAATCCAGGCGCGACATCAACTCGCTCAACGCCAGCGCACAATGCCCGCCGCCGACGATAAACAGGTTGTTTTTGCAACCAATCTTTTCCTGATAAGCAAACTCAGCGTCGTTAACTTTTGAAAAATAAAATGGCGAGCTATCTTGTGTGTTTTCAATAACTTGAAATTTCAAATTTGAAATTTCAAGTGCAGCAGGTTTTTGTTGCTCGATGCAAGCAATGATCTGATTTACCGAGTCAAGATCGTTCGAATCGAACTGTTTGACGATCACCGTCTGCCGGCCCGAACAGATCATGCCGCTGGAATTTTGAACATCCTTTCGATGAACCTGCTCAATAATTTCCGCACCAATTCTCAATTCTCCGTTCTCAATTCTCAATTTGGCCGCTTCGGCGAGTTCGACCTCCATCACCCCACCGCCGATGCTGCCGCACATCTCACCGTCTGCCGCGACTGCCATCTTGTAGCCCGCTCGGCCCGGGCTGCTGCCCGTGCTTTCGGCGACGATGAGGAGTATTAGACTCTCATCGTTTGCTAGCCGCGATGCGACAAGCTGCCATAACTCAAGCTCCTGCCTCATCGATATCGCCTTTCCATTCGAGTGGTTTGTATGTGGAGTTCTCTAGGGTGTAGCCGTCTTTGCCGATAATCTTGTAGCCGAGGTGTTCAGGAAGTTCTCGGTGACACCACTCGCGATACTCTTCCATGGTCTTAAAAGCGAGCTGTCCTCGCAACTGTTCCGGATAACTATCGTCCCGAACAAAACCATACTTGATTCGATGCGCGACACTACGGTTCAAATTACGTTGACAAAGTTCACGAAAATCATCCATACCTATTCCCCTTCGAACTGATTATTTCTTCGGTTTTAGGTTCATCTCTATGAGATATCTTAGGCGTGGCTGCTGTTCTACGCGCCGATGTTTCGCCAGAATCTGTTTACCTTTAGCACCGCCTCTTAGGGCAAGCGCGGACATTGCATCGAAACGAATAAGCTCGGCAGGATCGGCGAGCATTTTCTCCAACACATCGTATTTCGCTTTCCCTTTCCTCTCAACGATCGCATATGCTGCCAAGCCACGTTTTCTAAGGTCTTTTTCCAACATCAAGTCGCTAACAATCTGATCAAATGCTGGACCGGAATTTTTTAGAAGTATCATGAAAGCGTTCCATCTCACGGAACTGTCGTCGTTGCTCATCGCGTGCAACATGTCTCTCATATATTCGGTTTTCCAGTTCCTTGACATTTCTTCAAGTGCCAGGCTCACGATTAGCGGATTTTCATCCTGAGCAAGTTGCGGCAGAGACGTACCAGCCGTCTTTTGGAGCTTGAACGAGGACATAGCGTCGTCAAGTCCAATGCGTCGAATTCGCGATTCCACATATTCTGTTTCGTATGCATGCGGGTAGAGAAAGTATGATTTGAAATAGAACGGCAACGCTCGCGAACTATCAGATTTAGCCTTGAAATAGAATCGGCCGATCCAAGCGTTCATGAAGAATGACTTGTCGTAAAGTTTATTCGCCTTCAAGTAGAGAGGTTCGGCCTCGTCATACTTCTGCTCGGTAACCAATTTACTCGCCGCCGCAAAGGCGTCCTTCGCATCGTTGGGTGGTTCCGGCATCGGATCGCCAAAAAACGATATGAATGCCACATCAAAATCCTTCTCCTCAAACCTATATCGACGTGCGTATTCGAGAATGAAGAATGCCTGAAGTTCGTTTCCCCGTTCTATATAATATTTTGCAAGCGCAAAATGCGCGTCCGGTTGAAGATAATGCAGGGCGAACTGATTTCTTAGTTCCAACAGTTTCGAATCCTGGGAGTTTGCGGAGACCGTGAATCCCAAGCACAAGGAAAGCAAAAATAATGCGGTGGTGAGTTGGGACTTCATAATTATTTCTAGTACAGATTCATTAACACCTTCTCCGGCGTGAATGGCAAATCAAATTCCGGTGAGCAATCCTTAAACGCTCGAACCGCCTTCCTGATCGCAAAATATGCACCGATGCCGTACATCAGGGGCGGTTCGCCGACGGCTTTTGAGTTGAAGATGGCAAGGTTTTCGCGCGCTGTTTCGAGGGGTAAGATGGCGATTTCTTTGGGTATAGAATAGATATCAGGAACTTTGTAGGTTGAGAGTGCGTTTGACCGCAGTTTGCCCGCGGTATCGTAAACAACTTCTTCCATCGTCACCCAGCCGAGGCCCTGGACGATGCCGCCTTCGATCTGGCCGTTATCGACGGCGGTGTTCATCGACGAGCCAAAATCGTGACAGCATTTTACATAATCGACCTCGTATCGCCCGCGAAGGCAATCGACCGTTACGCCCACGATCGCGGTTCCATAAACATGATATGCAAACGGATGGCCTTTCGCCGTCGTCCAGTCAAAGCCTATGCCGGGCGTCGCGTAATGCGAGTGCTCGCTTAGGCTTACGCGTTGAAGATGGGCCTCCATCACCAGATTTTGCCATGTCAGCGAGGTCTTTTCGTCGTTACGATAAACAAAGCCGTCGTTCAGAGTGACGGCTTCAGCCGTTTCTGCCTCGACCAGAGGCAAGGCAACTTCAAACAGCCGGTCGCGGATCGTCTCGCAGGCGATCTGCGTCGCTTTTCCATTAAGATCGGCTGCGGCCGAAGCGGCCGTCGGCGACGTATTTGCGATCCGTAAGGTATTTGTCGTGTGAACGCGAACTTTCCCGATTCCAAGTCCAAAAACCTTTGCGGCGACCTGTGCCATTTTGGTATTGACGCCCTGGCCCATTTCGACCGCTCCGGTCGAAACAGCGACGCTGCCGTCCGTGTAAACATGGACAAGCGAACGAGCCTGATTCATCGGAGTTTTGGTAAATGAGATGCCAAAACATACGGGCATCATCGCAACGCCTTTTTTAAAATACTTCGAACCGGCATTGAAATCGTCCGCGTCCTTTTGCAGGTGCGCGAAATCATATTTCGCATCAGCCTGAGACCACGAGGTGATCGCATCGCTCTCGGCCAGTTGTCCGTAGGGGAATTCGTCGCCGTCGTCAATCAGATTTTTTTGCTGAATCTCAGCGGCTGTCACGCCCAGTTTTTCGGCCGCGTGTGCGATCGCCGATTCGATGACAAACATCCCTTGCGGCCCACCAAAGCCGCGAAATGCGGTGTTCGGCGGCAAATTTGTCCGGCAACAATATGCGGTCGCGGTGACATTTGGGATGAAATATGAGTTTGTGCAATGAAATAAAGTGCGTTCCAACACCGGCGGCGACAGGTCGCAGGACGCACCGGCATTTTGGTAGAACGACGCTTCGTAGGCGACGATCTTGAGATTCTTGTCGAGGCCGATCTTAAAATCGGAAGAATACGGATGACGCTTGCCGGTCATTCGCATGTCTTCCATGCGGTGCAGGGCGTATTTGACCGGCCGCTTTGTTAATTGCGACGCGACCGCGCAGATCGCGGCCCAGGCATTCGCCTGATCTTCTTTCCCGCCAAATCCGCCGCCCAAACGCTGAACGTCCACCTCAACCTCATGCATCGCGAGGCTCGTCACGCTGCAAACCGCTCGCTGAACGGCCGTCGGCCCTTGCGTGGATGAATACAATTTCAGACCGCCCTGCTCAGTCGGAACAGCATAGGCACCCTGCGTCTCAATGTAGAGATGTTCCTGACCGTTCTGCTCCGTCCGGCCTTCGAAAACATATTTACATCCAGCAAATGCCGCCGCCGTATCGCCCATCACAAACTTCTTCGGCGGAACGATCAGATCGCCGTTCGCCGCAGCGACACGCGGATCGGTCACGACCTCAAGCGGTTCTATCTCCGCTTTGATTTTCTTTGCGGCTTTGCGGGCAAATTCTTCGCTCGCAGCAACGGCAATCGCGATCGGCTGTCCGGCAAAATGCACTTCGCCGTCGGCTAACAGCGGCTCGTCAGGCACAATACCGCCGATCTGATTCTCGCCGATCAGGTCTTTGGCCGTTATGACTTTGAAAACGCCTTCGCTGTTTTCCGCTTCGCTCGTGTCCATGCTCCGTAGCTTCCCGTGAGCAATCGGCGAATCAAAAACACACGCGAACAGCGTCCCGTGGACGACAGGAATGTCATCTAAATAAACGGACTCGCCGCGAACGTGTGATTTTGAATCGATATTCTTCATTATTATTTAGCCACAGAGAACACAGCGAACACTGAGCATCTGGGTTTCTATTTCTCCGTGTTCTCGGTGATCTCTGTGGCAAAGATTTCTACAAAATGTGCCCGAAAAAGCTGTCGCAAGAGCAATCGTTTGTACTTTTCAGTGCCGCGCACGTCGGAGATCGGCGAGATCTCGGACTGCATTATTTCGTTCGCGGCGGTAATTGTTTCTTCGGACACAATTTTCCCGCTCAAAAACTCGGAAGTTTTAGCTAAATAGAGCGGTATCGGGGCGACGCCACCGGCGGCGACGTGCGCCGACTGGACCGCAAGCGTCCCGCTTGCCCGCTCTTCGATCTCAAGAGATATCGCCGTGTTTACGGTCGCGATGTCGAGATATGTGCGTTTGCAGACCTTTTCGAAGTTGAATCGAAAATCGGTTGTCGGCTTTTTGAAACGGATGGCCGCTATAATTTCGTCGGGTTGTTTGGCCAGCTGTTTGTAGCCGAGATAGAGATCATTTAGGTGAACGGTTCTGACGCCGCTTTGCGGCTGTTGCAAGCGGGACGCTTGCGGTCCAGTCAGGTCGAGTTCCGCGTCGAGGGCGAGGAACCATACTGTCATATCTCCGATCGGCGAGGCGTTGACGAAGTTGCCCGCGAGCGTTGCCATGTTGCGGATCG
>Ga0138256_10000362_pt1 | contig 51035 bp, 37 predicted proteins | sample KNB2016incub_MG_FD_105486 | JGI IMG/M metagenome (GOLD analysis project Ga0138256, IMG submission 105486) | Active sludge microbial communities from wastewater in Klosterneuburg, Austria - KNB2014incub_MG | ecosystem: Engineered > WWTP > Activated sludge > Unclassified | place: Austria...
AATTGATCCCCGTGCATTTTTGGTGAGTTCTGCCTTATGGTTTCTCCTGATGATCATGTTTTGGTTTGTACTGCCTTATATGGTGTACCGCCGGGAGCGTACTTTTAAAGATCGTTTTAAAGCTATTTTAGGACCCGATACCTTTACTATAGAAAATGATAACAATAGCCGTACCTGGCAATGGGTTCAGTTTTCAACCTGGTTAGAAACACCGCATTTCTTTCACTTGTATTTTAGCAGCAACTCTTTTTTTATTATTCCAAAAACCGCATTTGAAGGGGAAGAGTTGTATGAAGCCCGTAAGATTCTCAGGGAGAAAATAAAAAAGTAAACCTAAAAAATATTTTTTTCCATAACAACATGGGGTATGTTTAATTCCATAAAAGTATCCCCCTTTGCTTTATATCCAAATTTTTCGTAGAATCCGATAGCAGAGTCCCGGGCATGCATGATCACTTTTTTATATCCCCGGTCTCGGGATATATTTTCTACAAAAGCCATTATGGAAGCGCCAATTCCTTTACCCTGTAAATTATTTTGAACAGCCATTTGCCTTAGTTGCAAGGTTTGCCGGTCTTTTTTTATAAGCATACAACAACCCAGTATTACATCCTCATCAAAAGCAGCAATCAAAATATGGTTCCCTTCCTGGTCCAATTCATCCTGGCTAAAGGTAAGGCCAAGCGGTTGACGCAAAATAGCATACCGCAATTGTATCATTTTTTGGTATTCAGTACTGCCATGGTCTATAATTTTTAAACCCATATTTGCGCTGATATTTTTTTTAGAATACAAAAAGCCTTAGAGGCGTTTCACCAAGTTAGTGATTTTTTTGAACTGTAACTTATATAGAAGTAATTTATATTATTCTGCGTTTTTTAAAATTCATAAAAAAAACAGCAAAAAAGTGTTTTTGTAAGCTTGTTTGGTATTTCTTTGCATTTAAGTCAAAAAACATATTTTTGCACCTTAAATTTTACCATCATGTCAGACATTGCAACAAGAGTAAAAAAAATTATTGTTGATAAATTAGGAGTAGATGAAGCCGAAGTAACCAATGAGGCCTCATTTACAAATGATTTGGGCGCAGATAGCTTAGATACTGTTGAGCTAATTATGGAATTTGAAAAGGAATTTAATATTTCTATTCCTGATGAACAGGCAGAAACGATCACGACCGTAGGTCAGGCTGTTTCTTATTTAGAAGAAAACGCAAAGTAATTCTACCATTTAACACTCCAGGCAAACCGTATGACTTTAAAAAGAGTAGTCGTTACCGGGTTAGGTGCAATCACTCCTTTGGGAAAAACTGTTGATGAATATTGGCAGGGACTCCGATTAGGCGTAAGTGGATGCGATACGATCCAGCAATTTGACGTTACGAAATTTAAAACACGGTTTGCCTGTGAGGTTAAAGACTTTGAGCCAACCCAGTATTTAGAAAAAAAGGAAGCCCGAAAGCTGGACCGTTATTGCCAGTTTGCACTTATTGCAAGCGATGAAGCGGTTAAAGATGCAGGCCTTACTGCAGAAAATGCGGATCCCGACAGGGTAGGCGTAATTTTCGCCAGCGGTATCGGTGGGCTTATTACATTCCAGGAAGAAGTTACCAACTTTGCACTGGGTGACGGCACTCCCCGTTTTAATCCTTTTTTTATTCCTAAAATGATTTTGGATATTGCCGCCGGGCAAATATCTATGCGCCATGGTTTCAGGGGCCCAAATTTTGCTGTTGTTAGCGCATGTGCCTCAAGCACCAATGCCATCATTGAATCCTTTGATTATATACGCCTGGGTAAGGCGGATGTAATTATAACAGGCGGAAGTGAAGCCGTAATCAGTGCTGCCGGCGTGGGTGGTTTTAATGCCATGAAAGCGCTTAGCGAAAGAAATGATGATCCCAAAACCGCAAGTCGCCCATTTGATAAAGATCGGGATGGCTTTGTAATGGGAGAAGGATCTGGTGTGCTGGTTTTAGAAAGCCTGGAACATGCCCTGGCAAGAGGTGCCAAAATCTACTGCGAAATTGCAGGAGGTGGCGCTACTGCCGATGCCTATCACATTACAGCACCTCACCCTGATGGCTTAGGTGCAAAAAATGTGATGATCGCCACATTGAAAGATGCTGGTATGGAGCCTGGTGATATTGATTACATAAATGTTCATGGAACTTCTACCCCCTTAGGTGATATTGCAGAAACAAAAGCCATCCTCGATGTATTTGGCGACCATGCGTATGATCTAAATATTAGCTCTACTAAAAGCATGACAGGCCATTGCCTGGGTGCCGCAGGTGCCCTCGAAGCATTAGCCTGTATAATGGCTGTAACACAAAATGTGGTGCCTCCCACCATTAATCATTTTACTGATGATCCCGAGCTGGACCCCAAGCTCAATTTTACATTTAATAAAGCACAGGAAAAAACGGTGAATGCTGCTTTAAGCAATACTTTTGGATTCGGTGGGCACAATGCCTCTGTAATTATTAAAAAGTATAAACCTTAGTTTCTCTCTTTATTGCAATTACCCATTTCTCCTGCAAATAAGATATCCTTTACCAGGGTTAAGATAATATTCAATTCTCATGTGTCACTACGAAATAACCCGCATCAAAACACATACATAGTTGTACATTATTTACAACTGGTTTTTAAAACGAGAATCCTTAGAATGATTCATTTGAATCAAAATTGTTATTTTCGAATAAAATTTACAAGATTAAAACGATTGATTTTTTTAAGAATCTGTTTGAAACAGAGTCAGGTAAAAAGCCATTTAAAAAACAGCTTTCAAATATATTAGGTTTTACTCCTGATGAAATTTCACTTTACCGCACAGCTTTGAGTCATCGCTCTGTACGGGAAGGCGCAGATGAAAATAATGAACGCCTGGAATTTTTGGGAGATGCTGTATTAAGCACCATCATTGCTCATTACCTGTTTAAAAAATATCCATATAAAGGAGAAGGCTTTTTAACAGAAATGCGGAGCAAAATGGTAAACCGTCAAAAACTAAATGAGATAGCCCTTAAAATGGGTTTAAAGAAAATTACATTCTATAATAAGTTTGATAATGCTTTAAAAATTTCTCAAATTTTCGGCAATACCCTCGAAGCATTAATTGGAGCCGTATATTTAGATAAAGGATATAAAAAAACAGCACGCTGGGTAGAGAAATATATCATCTTTCCACACATGTTTACAGAAGACCTGGAAGAACTGGAGATCAATATCAAAAATAAACTATATGGGTGGGCGAATAAAAATGGAAAAGCGCTTGAGTTTGAAACCTTGGATGAAAAATTTGAAAATGGCCGCCGCTTGTTTACCATTGGAGCCACGGTGGATGGCGAATTGATAGCCCAGGCAAAAGGGTACAATAAAAAAGATGCCAGCCAGCAGGCTGCCCAAATAGCTGTAGGAAAACTGGGCTTATAATGTAATATCTAAAATAAGATAAGGCCATTCGGTATAGGCAGGCTTTTAATTTTACAGAATAATTAATCATCATGAAATTTGGTATATTAGGAAGTGGAAGCTGGGGAACCGCACTGGCAAAAATTTTAACTGACAATGGCAACAATATTTATTGGTGGAACCGCAGTGCAGAGGCAATTGAAATCTTTAAACAAAGGCACATCAATCCCCAATACCTTTCTTCTGCAAAATTTAAAATGGATCACTTACAGCTTACCACAGAACCCCAGGAAGTGATACAACATGCAGATATTATTGTGGTGGCAATACCTTCTGCATTTACAGCCGGGGCTTTACAAAAATTACCACCACGCATATTTGAAAATAAAAAAATAGTATCTGCCATTAAAGGAATTTTGCCCGAGCATAATTTACTGCTAAATGATTATCTAAAAGATCAATTTTCATTTTCAATTACTGATTATTTTGCTGTATTGGGCCCATGCCATGCTGAAGAAGTGGCCAAAGAAAAGTTGTCTTATCTTACTTTTAGTGGTCTAGATGAAAGTATGGCCCGTGACATTGCCGCTTGCTTCAAAACCAACTATATGAATACCGTAGTGAATAAAGATATTTTTGGTGTGCAGTATGCTGCGGTATTAAAAAATATTTATGCGGTAGGCGCCGGTATTGCACATGGACTGGATTACGGCGATAATTTTTTAAGTGTTTTAATTGCAAACAGCGCCGATGAAATGGCAGGCTTTTTACGTAAAGCCGGCATCATAAATGCCGAAGTAGGATATAATGATAGTGAAAAATTAAAAACATCAGCACATCATAATTATGCAGCCTCGGTTTACCTGGGCGATTTACTGGTTACTTGCTATTCATTATACAGCCGAAACCGAAGTTTTGGCAACATGATCGGGAAAGGCTATTCAGTAAAAGCCGCACAATTAGAAATGAATATGGTGGCCGAAGGATATAATGCAAGCAGGTGTATGTATGAAATTAATAAACAAATTGGCGCCCGGATGCCGATTGCTTCTGCGATTTATGATATTTTATGGAATCAATCTTCGGCTGCTGAAGGTTTTAAAATTATTGAAAAGGAGTTAATTTAAAAACTGGCTAAAAAAATAATCCTGCTGCAATTCCATCTCCCAGAAATTTTCCTTTTGCTGTTAATATAACATGCATATCCTGAATTGTCAATAATTCTTCATTTACATAGCAGGTAGTATTTTTTAAAAGTTTATCACTTTGTTCTTTCCCAAATCGCTTAATAAAACCTACTAATGATATACCTTCCATTGTGCGTAAAGAAATCATGATGTATTCATTCATTTGCTGCACCGTTGTTAGCCGCTCCTCTTCAAAAGGGATTATATGTTTGTCTATTGATTTTATATAGAGTGCATTATTCGCTATATTCCATCTACGTAAATTATTGCCATTAAAAGAATGAGCCGCTGGGCCGAATCCCCAATATGGTTTCCCCTGCCAATAACTGCTATTGTGTTTGCTTCTAAAACCCGGAACACAAAAATTACTTATTTCATATTGTTCATAACCATTTTCTTTCATTTGCGAAAGCAATATTTCAAATTGATCGGCTTGTTTATTTGTATTGATATCTTCTGTTTTATGAGCCGATATTAAATGGCTTAGCGCCGTTTTAGGTTCTACGGTAAGGGCATAGCAGGATATATGCGGTACCTGCTGTTGAAAAAGAACCCGGCAGTTTTCTATTAATTGATCATCTTGTAACAGGGGTGAGCCATATATAAGATCTACTGAAAAATTTTGAAAGCCGGCATCCCGGATATTGTGTAAGCAACTCATTGCTTCTTTAGCACGATGTGCCCGGTTCATCCATTTTAATTCTTCGGGATCAAAGCTTTGAATTCCTACGCTCAACCTATTAATTCCGGTATTTTTCCAGTAATCCAGGCTTTCCGGGTTAATATCATCGGGGTTTGCTTCAAATGTAATTTCTGCTCCGTAGTTAATTTTAAAATTAGCTGATAGGGCATCCAGGATTTTTTCTAATTGATCTTTACTTAACAGGCTGGGCGTACCCCCACCAAAATAAATTGTATCAATGGATTCTTCGTAATCAATAAAAGAATTGGGTTCATTTATTTCCTGTATAAGAGATTGAATTAAGTTATCCTTATGTTGTAAACTGGTGGAGAAATGAAAATTGCAATAAGTACATGCTTGCTTACAAAAAGGAATATGAATGTAAATACCCGCCAAAGATTGTAGATTTATGCTTTATTTAGCTAATACCAGTTGCCATTTTTTGTACATGAAAAAAATTATCCTGTTTTTATTTATTTCTTTTCTGTTGATACCGATATGGGTAATAGCACAAGACAGTTTAAAAGCAACTCAAGAAATAAAATTACAAATACATTTTGTATCCAAAGATAGTTCGTTTAATGCTGAAGCGCTGAAGCAATCTTTTGCCACATTACAGGAAGCAATGGAATATATAAACGAGTTGCCACAGGTATTGGCCAATAAAGGTTACCCGGCTGCATCGGTAGATAGTTTTTGGCAACAGGCTAACAATTTACATATTCAATTATATACCGGGGCGCATTACCAATGGCTTCATGTAAACGAAACAGAGCAATCAAAACAGTATTTACAACAAGCGGGATTTAGGCAGGAAATTTTTTCAAATAAAGATTTTACTATTGCCAGTTACCAAAAAGTGCAAGAGCAGCTTTTAAATTATTTTGAAAATTCCGGACATCCTTTTGCAACCGTTTACTTAGATAGTATCCGTGTAGCAGAAAATAAAATTGAAGCAGTTTTAAATATCAACCCGGGTGTGGAGTACCATATTGATAGCATTAGGATTCATGGGAAGGCAACCTTAAAAAATCGTTTTTTACAGCAATACCTGGATATCCCTAACAACAGTTTGTACAACCGCCAGTTTTTGAACCGTATTGATAAAAAAATCCAGGAGCTTCCTTACCTGCAATCAACACAACCATCAGAAATTTCTATGTATGGTGCAGGTGCGGTAGTAGAACTTTATTTGGAACCTAAAAAAAGCAGCCAGGTAAATTTTTTATTGGGTTTCTTACCTTCCAGTGGCGCCGATCAAAAACTGCAGGTAACGGCCGATGTAAACCTGGACCTTAGAAATTTATTGAACAATGGCGAAGGCATTTTGCTTAAGTGGCAACAATTACAACCCAAATCGCCCCGGCTGAACCTGGGATTCGATGAACCCTATATATTTAAAAGCCCATTTGGATTTAGCTTTTTATTTAATCTTTTTAAAAAAGATTCAAATTTTGTACAGTTATCTGCGCAAGCGGGATTACAGTATGATATTAATCATACACAGTCTGCAAAATTATTTATGCAATGGCAAACGAATTCCTTGTTAGGTGGAGCCATTGATACCAATACCATCAAGTTTCAAAAAAAATTACCTGATAATATTGATATGAACGCAGTAAATGCTGGCATTACTTACCAGGTTTATCAAACAGATTACCGGTTTAACCCAAGAAAAGGAAATGAATTTACAATTACCTCTACGGTTGGCATCAAGCAATTGAAGCAGAGTAATGATATCCTGTCAATTAAAGATCCATCTTTTGATTATGCCAGGTTATACGATTCCCTTACTTTGAAGAGTTACCAGTTGAGAATTAAAGCAGATGCAGCCCATTATTTTCCAGTAGGCCGGCAAGCCGTAATAAAATCTGCGCTGAGAAGCGGATATTATTCCAGCCCTTCGGTATTTAGAAATGATCTTTTTCAAATTGGGGGCTATCAAATTCTCAGGGGGTTTGATGAAGAAAGTATTTACGCCAGCTTTTATTCAGTTTTTACAGGAGAGTACCGGTATTTACTCGGTCAAAATTCTTATTTATTTGGGTTTACTGACCTTGGGTTTACTAAAACCCGGTACCAGGATATCAATACGCAAAACACATTTATGGGTGCCGGTATTGGCATCTCTTACGAAACCAAAGCAGGATTATTAAATTTAAGCCTGGCACTCGGTAAAAGAGATGACGTGCCTTTTAATATCAGGTCAGCTTCTAAAATTCATTTTGGCTATATAAATTACTTTTAACCCTTTTATTATAAGCCGTTATTTTTGTAGCATGTATAGGCCATGGTTAATTTATTTTTTTCTGATTCTATTTTCTTTTTGCTTTTCTGTTCCGGGTATTTGCCAACCGGCAGATTCCTTAAAAGCAGGGTACTTACTGGCAGATACAGCCCTACCAATACAAGCGCCCAGAACAAATGCCTGGGATAGGGTTATTGCAAAAAGCACAAACTTAAATTATGCAGGAAAACCCGCAGCTTTGTATGCCCGCACCCATAAAGTAGATCATAAGTATTTGTTTTTTTATCTCTTTGCCGGCATTTTACTTTTGCTGGGCATTTTAAAATCAGTTTTCTCAAAATATTTCGATACTCTTTTTCGGGTATTTTTTAATACCTCACTTCGCCAAAGCCAGCTTACTGATCAATTGGTTCAAAATAAACTGGCTTCCCTGCTTTTTAACCTCTTTTTTGTATTAAGCGCAGGGCTATATATATTTCTTTTAGTACAGGGATTTCAATTGCAGGTAAGTGAAAAACCATGGTATAGCATTTTATTATTTACTGTGCTGGTAGCTTCTGTTTATTTGGTTAAATACCTGGCATTAAAATTCATTGGTTGGGCAACCAATACAAGTGCTGAAACAAATATTTATATTTTTGTAGTGTTTTTAATCAATAAGATTGCAGGCGTTTCCCTCCTGGCTTTTTCGGTAATAATTTGTTTCTCAGCTTCTGAAATTGCACAGATTGCCGGCATCATTTCATTGATATTAATGGGCATATTGTTCCTGGTGCGTTATGTAAGGGCATACAGTTTATTGCAACAACGGTTGCATTTAAATTTATTACATTTTTTAGGCTACATTTTGTCACTTGAATTATTGCCGGTGTTATTGGTTTATAAGATGATTGTATATTATTTAAGGATTAATTTGTAAATTTGCATCCTATTTCAATGACGAATGCCAAAAAAAGGAGACCCATTGGCTAATGTGCCTGCCAAAAAAATAAAGAAAGTATTAATTGCCCAGCCCCAACCCGAAGGCTTAAAGTCACCTTACTTTGACCTGGCAAAAAAATATGGATTAGTCCTGGACTTTTACCCATTTATTGTAATAGAAAGTATTCCCGCAAAAGAATTTCGTAAGCAAAGAATTGATGTTACAGCCTATAGCGCCGTTATATTTACCAGCCGGAATGCAATTGATCATTTTTTCAAGGTAAGTGAAGAACTTAAAATTGCCATTTCACAGGATACAAAGTATTTCTGTATTACAGAGGCGGTAGCATTATATCTTCAAAAGTTTATTTTATACCGCAAACGTAAAGTATTTTATGGGGCTGATGGCAGCAATAAAAGTTTGTTTGATGTGATCAATAAACATAAGGGCAATGAAAAATTTCTATATCCTTGTTCCGAATCATTTGATAGTGAGATTACCAATTGGTTAAAAGTGAATCAATGTGAATATGGTACACCGGTTTTATATAAAGTAATTAGCAACGATATAAAAGATGTGATAAACCGAAATTACGATCTAATTTGCTTTTTTACACCCGGTGGTATAAAGAGTTTGGTAGAAAACTTTCCGGCATTTAAGCAAAATGGAACCATTATTGCCGCCTTTGGTACAAATACTTTTAAAGCAGCAGAAGAAGCTGGCCTGGTACTGAATATCAAAGCGCCCATGCCACAAACACCCAGTATGGTTTCTGCGCTGGAGCAATTCATCCTGGCTCAGAAAAAATAATTCTTTTTACGTAGTAAGAAATTTGCGGCCGCTGTGCCGCATTTTTATTATATTCCATTATGCCAAATCATTTAATACACGAAAGTAGCCCGTACTTGTTACAACATGCACATAACCCCGTAAACTGGTATCCCTGGGGTGCAGATGCGCTGGCGCTGGCGAAGCAACAAGATAAGCCCATATTGGTAAGTATTGGCTATGCCGCCTGCCATTGGTGCCATGTAATGGAAAAGGAAAGTTTTGAAGATGAAGCCATCGCAAAGCTGATGAATGATTACTTCATCAATATTAAAATTGATCGGGAAGAAAGGCCGGACCTGGATCATGTTTATATGGATGCAGTTCAGACAATATCCGGAAGTGGGGGATGGCCTTTGAATGTTTTTCTTACTCCGAATACACTTCCTTTTTATGGGGGCACTTATTTCCCACCCGTAAAAATGGCAAACCGCCTATCCTGGCGTGATGTATTGATAAATATACAGCAAGCCTGGAAAGATAAAAGAAATGAAGTAGAAGCGCAGGCATTACAATTATTACAACATTTAGAAAAATCAAATACACTTGCTGTTCCTGATAAAATAATGCCGAAAGAAGCTGATGATTTTTTTGATGAATACGAATGTGAAAAAATAGCGGATGTATTACTTGCCAATGCAGATAATACCGAAGGAGGGTTTGGAAACGCACCTAAATTTTTACAATTATTTTCATTACAATTTTTACAGGAGCATCATCTCTTTTTTAAAAATGAACGAGCATTGCAACATGTTACACTATCATTACAAAAAATGTTGCAAGGGGGTATCTACGATCAGTTGGGAGCTGGTATTTGCCGGTACAGTACAGATATAAAATGGTTAGCGCCTCATTTTGAGAAAATGCTTTACGATAATGCCCTGCTTTTGCAAATTTGTGCAAATGCTTACCTGCAAACCAAGGAACCATTTTATAAAACTGCAATTGAGAAAACTATTTTTTTTTTAGAACGTGAAATGAAAAATCCGGCAGGTGGCTATTATGCTGCTATAGATGCCGATAGCGAAGGAAAAGAAGGCGCTTTTTATGTGTGGGACCAATCCCAAATAAAGAATATTTTAGGAGAAGATGCTGAGTTATACTCCCATTTTTATGATGTTACTGAAAAAGGGAATTGGGAACATACCAATATCCTGCATATTTCTACTCCTGTAAAGCAGTTTGCCGAACAAAATAATTTGAACGAAAATGAGTTTGTAAAAAAACTGGAAGACTGTAATGAAAAATTATTGCAGGTGCGGAATAAAAGGATTCGCCCGGCTACCGATGATAAAATATTATTGGCCTGGAATGCTTTGTTGGTGATTTCATTTTGTAAATGTTTTGCTGCCCTGCAAAAGTCAGAAGATAAAGAACGGGCGATCCATTTATTTACATTTTTAGAAAACGTATTTTCAAATGAAACATTTGAATTGAAGCATAATTATAAAAATGGGTTAGCCAGCAATACCGGTTTCCTGGATGATTATGCATACTTTATACAAGCGGCCATTTCAATAGCAGAAATAACGGGAGATGAAAAATATTTTTATAAAGCCAAAAGTTATTTAGAAAAGGCAATCAAACTATTTTCTGACACTAATAATACTTTCTTTTACTTTACTCCATCTCATCAAAAAGATATTATTTTTCGTAAAATTGAATTATATGATGGCGTAGTCCCTTCATCTAACTCAACGATGGCCTCAAACTTATTGTATTTATCTATAATATTTGATATACCCCAATGGAAAGAAAGAGTACACGGTATGTTGCAGCAATTATTTCCGGTTTATAAAAAATATCCCGGGTCATTTGCAATTTGGGCAACTCTTTACCAACGGTTAACGATAGGCCTCGTGGAAATCGCTGTTACTGGTAATAATTTAATTATCAATGATATAAACCAGGTTTATTTGCCTCACAAAATATTACAGGCAGGCCAGGATAGTAGTATGCCTTTACTGAAAGGAAAATTATTAGATGGAGATACATATATATATGTATGTAAAAACTATGCATGTCAGCTTCCCGTAAAGACAGTAGAAGAAATGAATAAAATGCTAAAATTTAAAAGCATGCATTAAAATTCACAATATTTGAATAATTTGGTCGTTTCAATTAAGTTCGGTGTGATGTATTCTTGTGAATAAAAATTATTAGAGAATTTCTTGTCGTTTAAAATTATTCAAAATTATCCATTACATTTGCTATTACCCTCAAAGTAAAAAAAATGAAGAATCGGTTATTCTTAATCTGCACAATTGGTGCTGCTGCTATCGCTGTTTCAACCAGTAGTTGTAAAATGCTTAGCGGTAAAAAGAAATCTGGCACCTTGCCTAAAGACGGGCAATTGCACGGCGTTGCGCCTACTGCCAGGTGGAACCTTACAAAACCACCGGGTATGGTTTACATCCCACCAGGAACCTTTCATATGGGGCCTAGCGATCAGGATATAAACTATGCTTATACTGCAAGAAACAAACAAGTTTCCATTAGTGGGTTTTGGATGGATGCAACTGAAATTACAAATAATGAGTATCGTCAGTTCACCAATTGGGTAAGAGATTCAATTGCTGCCAAATTGATGGGCTATATAAAACAAGACCAAAATGGTAATGAAATGGTTGACTGGACAAAAGCCAAAACCATTAAATGGGGCGATAAAGCTACCATCGAAAAAATTGATGCCATCATCGTAACACCCGATAACCGGATTTTTGGAAAAAAAGAGCTGGATGCTAAAAAAATAGTTTACCAGTCTGAAATTTTCGATTATAAAGCGGCATCTCAAAATCGTGATGTTACCATACCACGCTCTGCATTTATCATAAAACAACAAATACCGGTTTATCCCGATTCACTTTGTTGGGTAAGAGATTTTGCTTATTCTTATAATGAGCCCATGGCTAAAAAATATTACAATCACCCTGCTTATGGCAACTACCCGGTAGTAGGGGTAAATTGGAAACAAGCAACTGCTTTTTGTGAGTGGCGTACCAATTACCTGAATGCTTACCTGGAAGGAAAGAAGCGGGCAACAGAATCTGATTTCCGCCTGCCTACCGAAGCACAATGGGAATATGCAGCCCGTGGCGGCCGTTCGCAAGCGCCTTATCCCTGGGGTGGTCCTTATTTAAGAAATCGTAAAGGATGCTTAATGGCCAACTTTAAACCCGGCCGTGGTAATTATCCTGAAGATGGTGGTTTATATACTGTAAGAGCAGATGCTTATTGGCCAAATGATTTTGGGCTATATAATATGGCTGGTAATGTTGCCGAGTGGACTTCATCTTTATATTATGAAGGAGGATACACTTTTCAACATGATATGAATCCTGATATCCGGTGGAATGCAAAAGATTCTGACCCTCCACGTATGAAACGTAAAGTAATTCGTGGTGGTAGCTGGAAAGATGTTGGTTACTTTCTTCAAACCAGCACCCGTGCCTATGAATACCAGGATACTGCTAAATCTTATATCGGTTTCCGTTGTGTAATTGATCTGCCACCTTCTCAAGGGAAAAAACGTAAGTAATAAACAATCTCTTTTATTGAGAATATTTTTATAGCGAAATAAATTTTACTGATAACCCATTTTATGCAAAATGAAATGGGTTATTATTTCCCTAAAGTTCAAGTTTTCATTTATTATAATAATTCATAACAATCCCCGTTTTAAAAATTAAAATCTAAACAAATGTCAGTTAAAATCCCTTCAAACATTAGCAAATGGATGGACGTAGCCGTATCTATCGCAGCGGCAGCAGTAATCTTCGGAGCCCTGCAAAAAATCCTTCACACCCCAATCGCAGATCTTTGGTTAAAAATTGGTCTCTATACCGAGGCTGGAGTATTCTTAATGTATGGTGTATTATATATGATGTATTCTCCCGTTAAAGAAGAATATGAAGGAAATAAGCATGGTATGGTTGCCGGAAACCCTGCGTTAGATAATTTAGACAAAATGATGCAGGAAGCTGATATTACCCCAACCAACCTTAAAAAACTAGGTGAAGGTTTCCAAAAATTGGGCACTACCGTTAATGGAATTAGTGATGTAACCGAAGTAGTAAAATCAACTTCTGAATTTGGTGCTAAAACAAAAGAAGCTACCAATGCCATCGGTTCACTGGCATCGGCATTTAGCAACAGTGCCAATACAATGGCTTCATTCAATAATGCTTCAGAAAGCTCCAGGGGTTTTCATGAGCAAGTACAAGTACTTACTAAAAATTTAGGTTCATTAAATACCATTTATGAATTAGAATTAAAAGAAAGCAATAATCACCTGAAAGCCCTTAACGGATTTTATGGTAAAATGGCAGAAGCCAGCCAGGCTATGATGAATAGTGTGGATGATGCTAACAAAGCGAAAGAACAAATTGGCCAGTTAGCAAATAACCTGGGTAGATTAAATGCGGTTTATGGTAATATGCTGAGCGCAATGCAAGGCCGTAGCTAATAAACAAAATCCAAACAATATTCATAAATAATTAATTTTTAATAGTTATGGCTTTACCTAAAGAGCCCCGGCAGAAGATGATTAACCTGATGTACCTCGTGCTGACAGCACTGCTGGCACTGAACGTATCATCAGAAATATTAAATGCCTTTAAAGTGGTTGATAAAAGCTTGACCACTTCAAATGCAAGCATTACTTCTTCAAATGAAGTATTATATAAATCTCTGTTGGGAAAAGTAAACGATCCGGCTACCGCCGAAAAAGCGAAAATCTGGAACGATAAAGCAGAACAAGTGAAAAAACTTTCTGCTGAGATGGACATTTATATTAATCAAATAAAAGCAGATCTTAAAAAAGAGGCAGGGCTTCATCAAAATAAAGAAGGCCAGGAAGTATTTAAAGAAGATGACTTAGAAGCTGCTACCCGCTTATTTGGAAATGGCCCAGGTGGAAGCAATAAAGGGCCTGAACTGGAGAAAAAATTACAAGACTATAAAGCAGCAGTTTTAGCTATTGATCCGGAAATAAAAGCCCAGTTCGAAACAAACTTCCCGGTAAATACTGACCCCGTAAAAGGACAGGATGGAAAAATAAAACCATTTACTGAAGCGTATTTTCACATGACACCTACTGTAGCAGGTTTAACCTTGTTGAGTAAGTTTCAAAATAATGTGAAAAATGCTGAACATGAAATCGTTTCTTTTTGTCATTCTAAAGTAGGAGAAGTAAAAGTGAAGTTTGATAAAACAGGCGTATTAATTGGCCAAAGTTCAAACTATGTAATGCCCGGACAAGACGTTACAATAACAGCAGGTATTGGCGCTTATAGTTCTGCGGCGGTACCTCAAATTTCAATTAACGGTGCAGGAGTTCCTACTGTAGATGGGCAAGGTGTTTACACATTTAAAGCATCTGGTGCAGGAAACAGGGTAGTACCTGTTACTATCCGGTACAAAGACCAGGACGGTAATGAAAAAACAGAAACCAAAAATGTAGAATATACTGTGGGTACACCCGGTGGGGCAGCAGTAATGCTCGATAAAATGAATGTGTTTTACATTGGGGTAGATAATCCTGTTACCATTGGCTCGCCTACCGGTTGGGATAAAACGAATGTATCTATGAGTGGCGGTACCATTAGTGGTACAGGATCTAATAGAACAGTAAGGGTAACTGCACTGGGAAAAGCTTCTATTACAGTAACGGCAGATGGTAAACCGAGTACTTTTGAATTTAGGGTTAAAAGAATTCCTGACCCGGTTTTTAAAGTTGGTACGGGTAAGGCAAGAGTTGCTGCGGTAGAATTTAAAAACCAGGATTTTTGCCGTGCAGAGCTTGAAAATTTTGATTTTGATTTAAAATTTAACGTTGTAAGTGCCACTGTTTATTTTTCTGGCGCTAACTTTCCAAATATTGTTCCAGGAAATATAACCAGTAATAGTTTAGCCCCTATAAAAGGATTAATAGCAAGATGTGGACCCGGCTCTTCTATTACGTTTGTAAATATTAAAGTACAAGGCCCGGATGGGGTGCGTTCAATTGATGAAAGATCAATTACGCTTTATTAAAATTTTTTCAATAATTCAGCTATGAAAAAGCAAGTATTAAAAGTGTTGATGTTGGTAGTATTGGCAGGATTCTTTTCTGATGGCGTATATGCCCAAAAAAGAAAAGCGCCCGCTAAAAAGAGAACTTCTACCAAACGAACAACTAAAACGAAAACAAAGGCCAGTATCCAGGCAACTACTGCAACTGCCGACACTACGGCCATGGTAGCAGCACCTGCGATGGTAGATACGCTACCAATTAAAAAAATAGCCAAGTCATTACGCCCTGATGAAGCAGTGGAAACAACTGTTTTAAGAGACCGTACACCACTTGCCTATGAGCATTTGCGTGCCGATGATGCTGTTTACCGCCAAAAAATATGGAGAGAAATAGATGCACGGGAAAAAATAAATCTGCCATTCCGCTATTCTGCCGATGAAAATAACGGTAACCAACGGTTTATTTCAATTCTTTTACAGGCTATACAGGATAGCGCTGTTACTGTGTTTTCAAGTATTGATGACCGGTTCACAACACCAATGACCGTAAGTGAAGTTGCTAAAGTAATAGCAGGTGAAGAAATAGTTGTACCTCAGTATAATGAAAATGGAGAATTAGTAGGAACTAAAAAAATGAGGAATGAGGTAAACTTAGATTCTATTTATAAGTTCCAGATTAAAGAAGAAGTAATCTTCGATAAAGAAAGTTCCCGCTTATTTTGGAGAATATTGGGTATCGCACCTTTAAAAAGAGTGATTACCCCACAAGGTATTGACCTGGGTGAAACACAATTGTTTTGGGTGTATTATCCTGATATGCGGGCTACTTTTGCCAAGTATGAAGTATATAATGGTAAAAACTATGGCGCACGTATGAGCTGGGAAGAACTTTTTGAAAGCCGTATGTTTTATGGCAGAATCATTAAAAGTACAATGGATAATCCTTATGATCTATATATTAAACAATATAAAGGCTTGAACGATAATCCTATTCTTCAGTTGCTTGAAGGTGAGAGCATTAAAGAAAAAGTATTTAATTACGAACAAGATTTGTGGAGCTATTAAGCGTTTACAAACCAAACTGAAAATAAAGGCCCCGAAATTTTTCGGGGCCTTTTTAAAATATACCCTTTTTGGGGTATTGTTTTATCTACGATAGCCTCTTACTTTTACATCGGTTTTTCATAGGATATTGGATTTTAAAACGGGGCTGGATTTTTATCCTGGCCCTCTTTTTTTATAAACCCTTCATGAATCATTTTAGCCTTTGAGTTACCTACTATCTCAGCTAATTCTTCTGTGGATGCTTCTTTTATTTTTTTTACTGATTTAAAATATTTTAATAAAATATCTACCGTTTTATTTCCAATACCATCAATACTTTCCAGTTCATTTTTAAAAGTACCCTTACTTCTCTTTAAGCGGTGGAAGCTAATGCCAAAACGATGCACTTCATCTCTTATACTGCGGATGAGCTTTAAACTTTCACTTTGCCAGCTTAGTTGCAATGATTCTGTATCTCCCGTAAAAAATATTTCCTCTTTATTTTTAGCAAGGCCAACAAGTGTTGTTTTTCCTACCAGGCCCAATTGTTTTATACTTTCCATGGCAGCGCTTAATTGCCCCTTACCACCATCAATGATAATAAGCTGTGGTAATGCTGCATTTTCTTTTAATAACCTGCTATAGCGGCGATATACCACTTCTGCCATCGAAGCAAAGTCATTGATGCCCTGTACTGATTTAATATTATAATGCCGGTAATCCTTTTTGCTGGCTTCTCCATTTTTAAAACATACCATGGCTGCTACAGGGTAGCTACCCTGGAAATTAGAATTATCAAAACACTCTATGTGTAGGGGTAGTTCTTTTAAATGCAGGTCTGTTTGAAGTTGGGCAAGAATGTGTATTTTCTCTTCTGCCGATTTATCTTTTAAGTTCAGCGTTTTTTTTGCTTTTAATTCTTCTTTATAATAGTTTACATTTTTAAGAGAAAGTTCAAGCAACTTTTTCTTTTCTCCCAGTTTAGGAACTGTAATTTGTACACTTTCGGCCGGAAACTTTATCGGAAATGGAACAATTATTTCCTGTGCATCACTTTGAAATGTTTCTCTTAATTGGGCAATGGCAAATAGTAATACTTCTGCTGCTGTTTCTTCCAGTTTTTTGTGTAAAGAAATGGTTTTGGTATGAATGATACTACCATGGCTCACTGCCAGGTAATTTACATAAGCAAAATCACCTTCTTCCAAAATACTAAATACATCTACAGTCCCGGTTTTCATATTTACCACGGTAGATTTTTCCTGGTATTTCAGTAAGTGTTCTATTTTATTTTGATAAAAGCCGGCTTCTTCAAACTCTAAACGGGCAATGTGTTCTTTTTGTTTTTCTTTAAAATAATGAAGAATGGGTTTTAAATTTCCTTTTAAAAGTAATTTTACTCTTTCAATTCCTTCTGCATAATCTGTATCTGTTTGCAATCCTTCGCAGGGTCCTTTGCAATTTCCTAAATGGTACTCAAGGCATACTTTAAATTTTTTCTTTTGAATATTTGCAGGAGTCAGGTTTAGTTTACAAGTACGTAATGGAATATTCTGTTTTATTACATCCAGCAACTCCCTCACTTTGGCAACAGAGGTAAAAGGCCCCAGGTACACGGAGCCATTATCTATTTTTTTTCGGGTAAAAAATACTCTTGGAAAAGGTTCTTTTTTAATTACAATATAGGGATAGGTCTTATCATCTTTTAAATTGATATTGAAAAGTGGCTGATACTCCTTTATTAAAGAATTTTCAAGAAAGAAAGCATCTTGTTCACTATTTACAATGGTGAATTCAATACGTTTAATTCTATTAACCAGTTCAATGGTTTTATAGCTCTGTAAATTTTTAGAAAAGTAACTGCTTACTCTTTTTCGTATATGCTTTGCTTTTCCTACATAGATTAACTTTCCGGCCGCATCAAAATATTTATAAATGCCGGGCTCTGCAGGTAACCCTGCTGATATGGAAGCAAACTCATCTTTTGTCATAATACAAAATCAATAATCCCATATAATTTTTTTATCGCTTTCTATTGTTGTGTTGCCATCCTGGGCTGTATGTAAAGTAATTATTTTAGCCCATTTCCCGGTTTGCCAGGTAAGTTGCTGCTCTTTATTTCCAGGTGTTTTTAATACAATGTAAATACGGGTTACCCTGTTGTTTTCTGGGTTTACATACACATCGTAATGCCTTACTGAAATGCTGTCTGGTAATGGTTTTACGGGGTCGTAAGTAAAGGTAAAAGCATTTAATGTTTGATCTAAAAATGATTTTTGCTCAAACCAGGGTTTTAAATTGGCGCTGTCAATATTAAAACTAAAAAAGGGAGAAAGTTCATTTTCTAATACATCTAATTTCAGCCAGGTTGAATCTTCTTTTTTATCATGGGTAATAATACGGATTGGGCTTAAACTTAAAGATTTCAATTCGTGTAATTGCCCTTTTAAGTAAGGTGTAACAGGAAAAAAGTTTGTACTTGTTGTATCGGCATTTATTTCACTTATCTGCTTTCCTGCTGTAGGTTTTTGTGTATCTCTACAAGAAATTAAAAAAAGGACTGTCAGCAGGCAGGGCCATCTATATTTTAGCATTCTTTGAATTTTTGTAAAATTAGCGTTAATATCAAAAGCCGCCAACCGGCGGCTTTTGATAAAGATTAAATTTCTGCTAAACTAGAAACTTGTGGTGAATCCTATTTTTAAACCCACATTATACCGCTTCTCAAAATTGGTATAGCTTCTATTATAGGTAGATAAAAATTGATAACGAATTTGAGGCCCGATGTTAATGGCTGCTCCGCTTGCGGTGGTATAACTCAGGTACGATTCAAAAGTACCATTCAGATTAAACCTGCGCAGCAATGAACTGGCATCTGCCAGGTACAATTTATCTTCAGATAATATATATGCATTTCCCGCTGTAATAATAGTTGGTTGTACGCTTACACCTGAAAATAATTTTAATTTATTTTTTCCTGCTAATTTATATTCAATACCAATTGGTGTTGAAATTTGCAAAGTCTTATTGTTTAAATTTTCAGGGTCTAAATGATCTACTTTATTTGCAAATGATGAAGTGTACGACTGGCTATATTCCTGGCCATTTGGGCCGTGTAATACCACATAGGTAGGTACCGGGTGTGTTAGACGGGTAGCCTGGGTTATATAATTACTATAATTAAATTGCAGGCCTCCTTTTATTCTCAATTTTTTATTGAGTGAATAAACTATTTGGGTACCAACTTCCATATTTATAGCAGGTATTTGTGCCATATACATACCCGGGTTTTCGCTTCTGCTGCCTGCTATCAGGCTATTATTGCTAACCTGCGCTTTTACTTCTGAATTTCCAAAACTTCTAAACCCGATAGAAGGAGTAATGTAGAATTGTATAGCACTTCTTGATTTCCATCTTTTTTGAGCCGGCTTATTATAGAAGGCATAATTTTCTATCCAGGCGTATGTAGTGAGGTCCATTTTATTATCTTCTTTTTTTGAAGAAAGCTCGGCACCATGCACTGTTGTATTTAACAAAGAACCTATACCATTTGTATTGTATAACTCATTTTCATCTGCAATGGCGATGGTTTTATTTTTTTCATTTATGGCTACATCTTCATTCGCCATGGCGTTAGTTATATTTATACCAGTTTTTGCTTTTTGAGACTCTTGTATTTTTCTAAGTTGAGAAAACTGGCTATTACCGGTTTCCTGAATTGTTGCCACCTGCTGTGTACCAGGTAATTCAGTAGTATAGTTTTGTTGTAATTTCTTTGAATTTTGATTGTTCATAGAAACTAAATTCCCTTTCATTTTGGTGGATGCAGGGATCGTTACAGCTGCCGGGTTTGCATTTAATTGCCTTACAACATTTAATTTATTAGCTGCTTTTGCAGGTTCCTGGTTAGCATTTAATTTTGATTCAGCCTGGTTAAGCTGGCTGGCCAATAAAATATTTACATTTTGGGAGCGCTGCACATTTATTGAATTATTATTGGAAATACCAACAAATAAAATGGCAGAGACCAATATCAGGGTTACGGCAAGAGAAGGCCATCTTCGGCCCGGGTGCAAATCATTATAGATGCCGAACCAAACCTTGCGGGAAGGATACATCCTGAAATCTTTGATACTTTCCTTCAGGAAATCTTCAAAGTCATCGTTATAAAATTTTTGTTCCATCATCTCTCAAAAAAATCTTTAGTTAGTGGTAATTGTCAAGGGTTATAATATTCCTACTAAGCTTTTCCCTTTTAAGCTCTTTTGTATTATTTTTTTCTTAATTAATAATTCCTGTAACATCGCTTTTGCCCTGGTATATTGGCTCCGGCTGGTGCTTTCTTCAATTTCAAGCAATGAGGCAATCTCTTTATGAGAATAACCTTCTAATGCATATAAATTCAAAACTGTTTTGTATCCCAATGGCAAAGAACGAATACATTCAACTACTTGTTTTGCTTCTATTATGGAAGGAATCATTTCTTCCCTGCTATAAATACTATTGGCATGAATAATATCTACACTTTCATTAAATTTTTTATTTTTTTTCAGGATATTGATACAGGTATGCAAAACAATACGGCGTATCCAGCCTTCCAGCGATCCATCGCTACGAAACTGGTGAATTTGGGTAAATACTTTTATAAACCCTTCCTGTAACATGTCTTCAGCATCTTCTCTATTTTTGGCAAAGCGGTAGCATACGCCCAACATTTTTGGGCTATAGCGATTGTATAATGCTTCTTGAGAAACTGCATCATGCTTTATGCTTCCGGCAAGCATTTGCTCCTCAGTCATAAATAAAGTGGTTTTGCCTTTAAAGTTAGACAAAAGATGGGTATAAAATGCTGCTTAAGTTTGAGATTGGGTAATTATTTAACAATCAGTGTTTTAATTTAATGAAACACATTAAATTAAAGCAGTAAAACGAAATAAATAAGTTCAATACTTTGAGATAGTTATGCTTTCTTTTTGCGAACAAGGCTATCAGGCGGGTATTGCGATTTCATTTGACTCATACTGGCATCTACCCATTGTAGAATAGCAGATTTCTGAGATTCTGTTAAGATTGCATTCCGGTGTAAAATCGTATAAGATTTTATAGGCATTTCGCTTTTATTGATTGTTTCTTTTATTTCTTCAAATTTATGAAACTGGCGGGATGGTTGATAACTCAAAAACTCATCGAAATTCAATTCTTTTTTCCCATCACGGATATGGTTTCCTAAAAACATGGAAATGGGCTGTATTTTAGAATACCAGGGATAAACGGTATTGTTACTATGGCAATCATTACAGCTTACATTTAAAACTTGTTGAACATCTACACCTGGCGCATAGCGATTTGATATGGAATTGAGTGAGGGTGTAGCTTGTACATTTTTTTCTGGCCTGGGATAAAATTGAATAATTATAAAAAGAATGAGTAGCGCCAATAATATTTTTTTTAAAATTTTCATAATATTTTTTTAAAATTTATTTTATAAGTACATTCCCTGTCATATTGGGAGGTATCGGCAATCCCATCACTGTTAGAATGCTGGGTGCAATATCACCCAACTTGCCGGGTGTAAGTTCGTATTTTTTTTCAATATCTATAACAAATAAAGGAACAAGGTTGGTGGTGTGTGCTGTATTGGGGCTGCCATCATCATTAATGGCATAATCTGCATTGCCATGGTCGGCCGTTAAAAAAATACAATAATCATGTGTCAATGCCTCGGTTACAACTTCTTTTACACATTCATCCACCGTTTCAACTGCTTTAATAATGGCATTCCAAACGCCTGTATGGCCCACCATATCTGCATTTGCAAAATTTAAGCAAATAAAATCAGGTTCATCATTTTGTATGGCCGCCTTTACAGCCTGAGTAACTTCAATGGCACTCATTTCAGGCTGCAAGTCGTAGGTAGCCACTTTGGGAGAAGGGATCATAATTCTTTTTTCGCCATCAAAAGGGTTCTCTCTACCCCCGCTAAAAAAGAAACTTACATGTGGATATTTTTCAGTTTCAGCAATTCTCAATTGTGTTTTTCCACTTTTCGCCAACACTTCGCCCAGTGTATCTTTTAAATCATCTTTTTCAAAAATGACATGAATATTTGTATAGAGATGGTTATACATCGTCATGGTAGTATAATTAAGCGGCAGTGTTTTCATGCCATAATCCGGCATATCAGTTTGAGTAAGCACTTCTGTAATTTCCCGGCAGCGGTCTGTTCTAAAATTAAAACAGATCACTGCATCGTATGCTTCTATTTTTCCATATACTGATGAATTAATGATGGGTTTTATAAATTCATCAGTTACATTTTCATCGTAAGAATGTTTGATGGCTGCTATTACATCTGTTGTTTGCGATCCTATACCATTTACCAATGCATCATAAGCGATCTTAATTCTTTCCCATCTTTTATCCCGGTCCATGGCATAATAACGGCCGGTGATACTGGCAATTTTACCACCAGTTGTTGATAAGCTTTGTTGTAATTGAGATATGAAAGAAACGCCACTTTTAGGATCGGTATCCCGGCCATCGGTAAATGCATGAATAAAAATATTGCTGAAATTTTGAGATTTACAAACTTCTAATATGGCTTCCAAATGGTTTATGTGTGAATGAATTCCACCATCGCTTACCAGACCCATAAGGTGTAGTTTTTTTTGATTTTTTTTTGCATATTCAATGGCAGCAAGCAATTCTTTATTTTGCTGAAAACTTCCATCTTCAATGGCAACATTAATCCGTTCCAGTTCCTGGTACACAACCCTGCCTGCACCCAGGTTTAAATGGCCCACTTCACTATTACCCATTTGGCCGGCAGGGAGTCCTACATCTTTACCACAGGTTATTAAAGTAGTATGCGGGTATTTTTCATATAAAGAATTGGTAAAGGGAACATTTGCGTTTTGGATGGCATCACTCATTTTTTTCTTTCCCAGGCCCCAGCCATCCATGATGATTAAGATTACTTTTTTGCTTTTCATAATACAAAACTATCATTTTGAACTTATTTATGAACCATCTTTGTAAATACAGTTAAAAACAGTGATCTATTAAACAACAATCTCTGCTTTGGCACGTTTTTAGCCTGTACATGCACGATAAATTAAATATCATGAAACGACTCATATCGCTCTTCGCCTTATTTATATTGTTGGTGTCATTTGCATTGGCAGGGTTGCCTGAGGTGATTGCTGCCATAAAATCAGGAAACTCTTCGGCGCTTGCCCGCTACTTTGATAATACGGTAGAAATTACCTTGCCCCAAAAAAATAGCACCTATAGCAAATCGCAGGCTGAAATAATTATTAAAGATTTCTTTAGCAATAACCCGGTTAAAAATTTTAAAGTGTTACACCAGGGAGAAAAAAGCGGATCGCAATATTGTATTGGTACTTTAGAAACCAGCAATGGAAATTTCAGAACCACATTTTTTATGAAAAATAAAGGGGATACGCAAAGCTTACAGGAAATTAGGTTTGAAAATTAAATAAGATTTTTATGATAAAAAGCTCCTGAGTACAGGAGCTTTTTTATTTATGTAAATTTGCGTATGACAAAAAATGAGCAACTAAACCATTTTATAAAAAATGCATTGGAAGAAGACCTGGGAGCAGGTGATTTTTCAACCTTATCTACCATTGATGCCGGGGCAAAAGGAAAAGCTTTTTTAAAAGTAAAACAAGCCGGCGTTTTAGCAGGTATGCAAATAGCGCCCAAAATCTTTAGCTATATGGAGCCCGGTATTACATTTACGGCATATATGCAAGATGGCGATGAAATGAAATATGGTGATAAAGCATTTGAAGTGGAGGGCCACGTACATACCATTTTACAATGCGAAAGATTGGTATTAAATACCATGCAACGAATGTGCGGTATTGCAACCCTTACCCGTAAATATGTAGATAAACTAAAACCGTACAAAACCCGTTTATTAGATACCCGTAAAACAACACCCAATTTCAGGTTACTTGAAAAAGAAGCGGTGAAAATTGGTGGTGGTGTAAATCACCGTTTCGGTTTGTATGATATGATCATGCTTAAAGACAATCATATTGATTTCTGCGGTGGTATTGAAAGCGCCATTGAGAAAGCCTATACGTATGTAAAAAAAAATAAACTGGATATAAAAATTGAAGTGGAAACCCGTAATTTGGAAGACGTAAAAAAAGTTTTGAAAACAGGAAAGCTGGACCGGGTAATGCTCGATAATTTTACCCCTGCTGAAATTAAAGAAGCGCTACATTTAATTCAAGGTAAATATGAAACAGAAGCGAGCGGTGGCATTAATTTTCAAAATTTAGAAGAATATGCTGCAACAGGGGTTGACTTTATTTCAAGTGGTGCCATAATACACCAGGCAGTAAACTTAGATTTGAGTTTAAAAGCAATGAACATATAAAGATGTCAAAAAAAAATAAAAATTTTACCGGGATTGTTTTTTCAACCAATCCTGATTTTAAATATGAAGAATTGGGGGAAAATGAACCCGAAACTTTGTCTCCTGCGCTGCAACAAATAAAAGTGCGATTAGAAACAAAACACAGGGCAGGTAAGGCGGTTACACTTATAGAAAATTTTATAGGTAAGGAGGAAGACAAAGTGGCATTGGGCAAATCATTAAAATCTTTTTGTGGTACCGGGGGATCTGTAAAAGACGGCGAAATTCTTGTACAGGGCGATCAAAGAGATAAAATATTACAATGGTTACATAAGAAGGGATATACGAAAGCCTGTAAAGTGTAGAAAACTTATGTAATTTCGCATAGAACATGATGCTATGATAAGTAAAATTTCAGAAGGAGTTACCATAAGTGTAGAAACGTATTATCAACCCGAGTATAGCAACCCGGTGAATGGGGAATTTATGTTTGCTTATCGCATCGGAATCGAAAACAAAAATGTATTTCCGATACAGTTAATAAGCCGCCATTGGTACATATTTGATAGCAATGGGAGTGCCCGTGAAGTACAAGGTGAGGGTGTGGTGGGTGTACAACCTATTATAAAACCGAATGAAAAATACAGCTATGTAAGTGGCTGCAACTTACGCACAGAAATTGGAAAAATGCATGGCATGTATCTGGTAGAAAATATTTATACCAAAAAAACATTCCCCGTTAGTATCCCGGTTTTTGAAATGATCGTTCCTTTTAAACTCAACTAAGGTTTATATTTCGCTTTTTCAATGATTGTTTCTGCATCCATTTTCATTAATTCCTCAGGATTCATTTTTTTATTTTCTGCCATATATTTTTTTACAATTTGCCATCCGCAAAAAGAACCAATATTGCCCGGTGAAGCTTCTCCCAGTTCCTGTGTTTTGGGACTTTCGCCAATATAATTTTTGATGGTGCCATTATCGGTATTTTGCAATAAATTGTTCATTATAAATAATTGCCAGATAGATGCTTCATGGCTATAACAATCTGCCAGCTGCTTTTCTGTGTAACCGATAATATTGTATTCGGGGGTTTTAGGCAATAATTTTTGCAACAGGTAAAGTCTTTTGCCTTTTTCAACCATTTGTATCACTAAGCTTTTGTCACTCAGTTTTTCTGGAAAGCGATCGTCTATCAAATTTTTCATGGCATTGATCGGAATAAAACCAGGCGTAAACCGGTGTGTAATATATTGCGGGTAGGTTTGCTGTACCCACTCTGTTTGGTAGCCGGAATAATGACTGCCGAGATGTTGATGCAAACCCACAATAATGCTGTTCTCATCCAGTATATCTCCGTATCCATCTAAAGGGCCAATATAAGTGATTATTTGGGTGGGTAATTTATAATCCGGCACATAATATTTCATATACTGCATGCCTTGTTTAATTTGTTTTTCATAAGGCGAAAAATCGGAAAAAATCTTTTCAGCAGTATCATATACGGGTAGGTAACTGTGTATGAAACTTTTTATATATTGTGCGGCAGTATCTCCCTGCCAGCGGGGATCTACATTTAATATCGTATATAAAAAATTTTCACCAAACCTGGGGAATTGGCGCAGGATACTATCCGTAGATTGCACCAGGTGATTGGTGTCTGCTTTAAAAAAGGATTGTTCAAAACGCAAAGTGGTAATCGGAATGGGAATACCCGAAACGTCTGGATTTTTTTGTTGATCGTTACATGAGCATAAGCAAAAAAGAAAACCAATAAGGGCATATCGTAATAACAAAGTATTAAAACTTAACTTTACCATCTTATAAATTTTTATTTAAATGAACCCAAAATGGGTTTTTAATATTCGTAAAGTTAAAGCGCATAAGCACAAAGAAAAATGAAAATTTTTTTAGCTCAGCAAAACTATCACATTGGTAATATAGAAGCCAACAGCCAAAAAATTATTACCGCCATACAGCAAGCCCGCCATCAGGGAGCGCAGCTGGTTGTATTTAGTGAATTGGCGGTATGCGGTTATCCTCCCCGTGATTTTTTATATTTTAAAGATTTTGTACAGGCTTGCGATAACGCAATTTTAAAAATTGCACAATATGCCGATGGCATTGCCGTACTGGTAGGTGCCCCTCAGGTAAATGAACAGATACAAGGCAAAGATTTATATAATGCAGTTTATTTTTTAGAAAATAAAGAAATTAAGCAGGTGATTCATAAAACCTGCCTGCCTACCTATGATGTGTTTGATGAAGACCGCTATTTTGAACCCGCCACACATTGGGAGTTAATAAATTTAAAAAATAAAAAAATCGCTGTTACTATTTGTGAAGATATATGGAACCTGGGTGATAACCCTCTCTATGTGGATTGCCCCATGGATAATTTGATAAAAATGAAACCCGATGTGATGATTAATTTATCTGCATCACCTTTTGATTATACACATGATGAAGACAGGAAAGCTGCTGTAAAAGCAAATGTTACAAAGTATAAACTTCCGTTGTTTTATTGTAATGCAGTTGGCAGCCAAACAGAAATTGTGTTTGATGGTAGTTCACTGGTATTTGATAAAGAATCGAATCTTTGCGGAAGATTAAAAAGTTTTGAAGAAGACTATCAAATGTTTGAATTGATGGACGATGGAAGCATTCATTGCCCAATCCTTGAACCCGCACAAAATGTACCAGATAAGGAAAATAACCCGGCTCTGTTAGATGAAAAATTACATATCGACCAGGTGTACCGGGCATTGGTGATGGGCATTAAAGATTACTTTGATAAAATGGGTTTTAAAAAGGCGATTATTGGCAGCAGCGGAGGTATTGACAGCGCCGTAACGCTTTGCCTGGCTTGCGAGGCATTGGGTGCACAAAATGTATTGGCTGTACTAATGCCTTCTGAATATTCAACTAACCATTCGGTAACAGATGCCGAAACACTGAGTAAGAATTATAGCAACCCTTATAAAATATTGCCAATAAAAAATATTTATGAAAGTTTTTTAAGCGAGCTTAAACCCGTTTTTAAAAATTTACCTTTTAGCGTTGCAGAAGAAAATATACAAAGCCGTACAAGAGGGAATTTATTGATGGCCATCGCCAATAAATTTGGTTATATATTATTAAATACATCCAACAAAAGCGAATTGGCTACGGGGTATGGAACGCTCTATGGTGATATGGCAGGTGGTATTGGGGTATTAGGCGATTGCTACAAATTACAAATTTATGAACTGGCAAAATATATTAACAGGAATAATGAATGGATCCCCAACCATATTATAACCAAACCGCCAAGTGCAGAACTTAGGCCGGGGCAAAAGGATAGCGATAGCCTCCCTGATTATAATATTTTGGATAAAATATTGTATCAATATATTGAACAAAGCAAAGGACCAGTAGAAATAAAAGCAATGGGTTTTGAGGCCACATTAGTAGACAGGGTACTAAAAATGGTAAATATAAATGAATATAAACGCAACCAATTTTGTCCCATTATTAGAATTTCGCCCAAAGCCTTTGGGGTAGGAAGAAGAATGCCGATTGTTGCAAAATATTTAGGATAATTATTTTTTTAAAAAGTATTTTTATAACAGGTAATCATTTTCTGCAATAATAAAATTAACATTCCTTTACGGGCTCTTTGTAAATGGCAGTATTTTTGTTAATAGTGTTGTACGTAATTTGCGGCATTGTTTTAATCCTGTAAAACATGAATGATTGTTTGTATTGAATACAAATGAGATTGGGATTAACTTTAAAAGCGGCTTTAAAATAAAAAGAATAATAGTTGCCATTTTGCAATATGCAAATTTGGTTTTTTAAAATTTGATATAAATATGCTACAAACTGCAGAAGACATCCGGATGCTGAATGATAAGATTAGCCATTCCGCACAATTCGTAAGCCGTATAAACGATGAATTGGGTAAAACAATTGTTGGCCAGCATACCATGATAGAACGCCTTTTAATAGGATTGCTGAGTAGTGGCCATATTTTATTGGAAGGGGTACCCGGCCTTGCAAAAACATTGGCCATTAAATCATTGGCAAAAACTGTAATGGCACAGTTTAGCCGTATTCAATTTACACCCGATTTATTGCCTGCCGATGTGGTAGGTACATTGATTTACAACCAGGGCCGAAGTGAATTTATGGTTCGCAAAGGGCCAATATTTGCCAATTTTATTTTGGCCGATGAAATAAACAGGGCGCCTGCAAAAGTGCAAAGCGCATTATTGGAAGCCATGCAGGAGCGGCAGGTAACCATTGGTGATACCAGCTATAAATTAGAAGAACCTTTTTTAGTATTGGCTACCCAAAACCCCATTGAGCAGGAGGGAACTTATCCACTGCCCGAAGCACAGGTAGATCGTTTTATGCTAAAAGTAGTGGTGAACTATCCGTCTAAATCAGAAGAGCAACTTATCATACGGCAAAACACATTACAAATGGCGGCACCCGTTATCAATGCAGTTGCTTCTACCAGTGAAATTATTACCGCACGTGAGTTGGTACGCCAGGTATATATTGATGAAAAAGTAGAGAACTATATTTTAGATATTGTTTTTGCTACCCGTGAACCGGAGAAATATAACTTATCTAAATTAAAGCCATTGATTGGTTTTGGGGGATCGCCACGGGCTAGCATTAATTTGGCATTGGCTGCTAAAGCATTCGCTTTTTTAAATAAAAGAGCGTATGTAATACCTGAAGATGTGCGTAATATTTGTAAAGATGTATTACGGCATCGCATTGGCCTTACTTACGAAGCAGAAGCTGAAAACATACAAGTAATAGAAATTATTGAAGAGATTTTAAAAGCAGTAAATGTTCCTTAATCATTATGCTTACACCGGTAGATATTGTAAAAAAAGTAAGGGAACTGGAAATAAAAAGTAAAATCCTTACTACCCAGTTATTTTCGGGCGAGTATCATTCTGCCTTTAAGGGAAAAGGTATGAGCTTTAGGGAAGTAAGGGAATATAGCGCAGGAGATGATGTGCGTTTCATTGACTGGAATGTGAGCGCCCGCCTTTCACATCCATACACCAAAGAATTTGAAGAAGAAAGAGAACTTACCATCATGCTGCTAATTGATACCAGTACCAGTAATTTATTTGGTACCGTGGGCCGAAGGAAAAGGGATCTCATTGTAGAAATGGCATCTGTACTCACTTTTAGCGCTATTAATAACAATGATAAAGTAGGAGTAATTTTTTTCAGTGATAAAATTGAAAAGATTATTCGCCCCAAAAAAGGGAGGGACCATGCTTTGTATATTGTACGGGAACTGCTCACCGTAAAACCACATACCCGGGGAACCGACCTGGATGAGGCCATCCGGTATTTTAATAACCTGAGCCGCCAAAAAAGTATTGCATTTATTTTAAGCGACTTTATTGCTACCGGATATGATAACGATTTAAAAGTTATTGGTAAGAAACACGATGTTATCGGGCTAAAAGTGTATGATATTATGGATATGCAACTTCCCGATATTGGCTTAATTCAAATGGAAGATGCCGAAACCGGGGAAACGACCTGGGTTGACAGTAGCAATGAAGCAGTAAGATATCATTACAAACAGCATTTTTTAAAGCAAAGTGAAATATGTAAAAAGAATTTCAGAAAGGCAGGTGCAGACCTGTTGCATATACGTACCAATGATGATTATATAAAATTATTACAACAGTTTTTTCATAAACGCAGTTAATATAGGAAACAATAGGAATGGATCAATCAAAATATTTATGCAGGGGGATTTGCCTGGCATTACTTGTTTTTATAAGTGTGGCAAACAGCTATGGACAGTCAGTAAAAACGAATGTGGACCGCAAACAGATATTAATTGGCGAAAGAATTAATTATGACATTCGTTTTAGTTTTCCTACCAAAGAATACCAGGTGAATTTTAATTTGCCCGATAGCCTTTTGCATTTTGATATCCTCAATAAAAAAAGATATGATAGTGTGGATGGGAAAGGCAATTTTTTAATCATACAAAAAATATTGCTTACCAGTTTTGATTCGGGCCAATGGTCTATACCCTCTTTTCCTATTAATATCCGAAAAATAAATTCAGCCTCCAGTTATACTTTAAATACTGACCCCATACTCATTAATGTAGGCTATTCACCAGAAGACAGTACGGGCAACCTCAGGGATATTAAGCCCATTATCGGTGTAAAATTAATTGATTATAGTTGGTGGTATATTGCCGCTGCTATTGCTTTGGGTCTATTGTTACTTTGGTTGGTTTACCGGTATATTAAAAAAAGAAAAAAGAAGGTAAAACCTTTATTCGACAGCCCCCTTACTGCTTATGAAGAGGCGATGCAGCAATTACAATTATTAGATAAAAATACATTGGGCAGCAATGAAGAAATTAAACAGTATCATGTAAGCCTATCAGATATTTTAAAAAGGTACCTGAGCAGGCTGTTGCAAAAAAACCTGCTCAATCATACTACCGGTGATATTTTACTCATCCATAATCAAATTGCAACCGATAAAGAAATGCTTTCTGAATTAGCCGGGATATTACGTACCAACGATGCAGTGAAATTTGCCAAATACATTCCGCCAAAATATGAAAGTGAAAAAACAAAAGAACAACTTAAAAACATATTAACTAGCATCGAAAAACATTTCAAGAATTTAAAAACGACAACCTCATAAAAATTGCTATACGATTATTTAAGAAATATTGAATTTGGGCAACCGTATTTTTTCGGACTTTTTCTGCTTATCCCTTTTTTAATATATTGTTATATCCGGCTTACCCATAAGCGTTCGGCATCAATCATGGTTTCCAGCACTGCCGCTCCCGGCCTGGGTTCCTGGAAGGCAACCCTGAGGCACCTGCCTATTATTTTTAGATTGCTTTGTATAAGCCTGCTTATTTTTGCATTGGCCCGTCCACAAACCCGGAATATACAACAGCACGCCGAAGGCGAAGGAATAGATGTAGTACTTTGTATTGATGTAAGTGGGAGCATGACGGCGCAGGATTTTATTCCCAATCGCCTGGAGGCTGCCAAATCCGTAGCAATTGATTTTGTAAACAGGAGGCCTACAGATCGAATTGGGGTGGTAATTTTTTCCGGTGAAAGTTTTACGCAATGCCCCTTAACCACCGATCATGCCGTAGTGATCTCTGCCATCAGAAATATAAGAAATGGGTTACTGGAAGATGGTACAGCCATTGGTGCTGGGTTAAGTACCAGTGTAGATCGCATACGCAACAGTAAATCAAAATCAAAAATTATTATCCTGCTTACCGATGGTGAAAATAATGGGGGTTTAATAGACCCGCAAACAGCAAAAGAGATCGCTAAAACTTTTCAGATAAAAGCTTATACCATTGGTGTGGGTACCGATGGGGAAGCACCCCAGCCAATTTACACCCCAAATGGTGTGGTAATGCGTACCCAAAAAGTTTCGATTGATGAAAAATTGCTTACACAAATTGCAACAGAAACCGGGGGGCGGTATTTTAGGGCAAAAGATAATAATTCTTTAGCTGAAATTTATACGACCATTGATGGACTGGAAAAATCGAAAGTAGATATCGTTAAAAATATTGAGATCAAAGATAAGTTCCTTGTATTTGTTGCAGCAGCGCTTTTCTTCCTGCTGCTGGAAATTATATTCCGTTACCTAATCTTGCGAAAGTTCCCATAAGAAAACCTTGTTTTATTAATTCTTTTAATTGCTTGGGGAATCCTTATTTTGCAATATGCATGCACTTGTATATAAATCAACCGGAAGCTGGTACCAGGTAAAAGATGAAGCCGGTAAACTGTATCATGCCCGCATTAAAGGGAAACTAAAAATAGATAATATAACTTCTACCAACCCGGTAGCAGTGGGAGATTGGGTACAGGTAGAGCAGGATGGAGAAGATAATATAATTACCTCGGTAGATGCAAGGCATAATTATATAAACCGGGTATCGCCGCACAATAAAAATCAACATCACATAGTAGCTGCTAATGTAGATCAGAGTTTATTATTTGCTACATTGAAAGATCCTAAAACATCATTTGGATTTATAGACCGCTTTCTTGTAACAGCCGAAGCGTATCATGTAAAAGCTATCATTGTATGGAATAAAGCAGATTTATGGGGCAAAAAAGAAATGGAAAAATTATTGCTTGCCCGAAAAATTTATGAACCCATCGGTTACGAAATGTACAGCATGAGCATAGATGAAAATAAAGGGGTAGATGAAATTATAAGTTTATTGAAAGGCAAGACCACTTTACTGAGTGGGCATTCCGGTGTGGGAAAATCTACATTTATTAATAAACTATTTCCACATTTAGATTTAAAGACACAGGATGTAAGTGCATGGAGCGGTAAAGGGATGCATACAACTACTTTCGCCGAAATGTTTGACCTGCCGCAAACCGGGAAAATAATTGACACACCCGGGATCCGGGAAATGGGGCTCGCCGATATAAAGAAAGATGAACTCTCTCATTATTTTCCTGAAATGCGAAGCTTAATACAAAATTGCAGGTTCAATAATTGTAACCATATTGATGAGCCAGGCTGTGCTATAAAAGCAGCCGTAGCCAAAGGAAAAATATTTGAAGAAAGATACCTGAGTTATCTAAGTATCCGGGATAGCATCATGGATCAAAAATGGTGATGCATGAATGTATCAATATCCCCATTTAATCCAAATTGCGCCCCAGGTAAAACCCCCGCCAAAAGCAGCTAAAATAATATTGTCATTCTTTTTTAATTTCTTTTCCCAATCCCAAAGGCATAAGGGTAAAGTAGCTGCTGTAGTATTTCCATATTTCTGGATATTGATCATCACTTTTTCACGGGGCAATTCCATCCGGTTTGCAGTAGCATCTATTATTCGCAGGTTTGCCTGGTGAGGTACCAGCCAGGCAATATCATTGGGGGTAAGGTTATTCCGTTGCATGAGTTCATAGCTCACATCGGCCATACCTTTTACGGCAAACTTAAATACGGCTTGTCCTTCCTGGTACACAAAATGTTGTTTTGCAAGTACCGTTTCTATAGTGGCGGGTTTTACAGAGCCACCGGCTTTCATATGCAAGTAATGCCTGCCGTTACCATCACTCCTCAAAATTGTGTCTTTAATACCCACATCTTCGGTTGTTGGTTCCAGTAAAACACAACCGGCACCATCACCAAAAATAATGCAGGTGGCACGGTCGCTATAATCTATAATGCTGCTCATTTTATCAACCCCCACTACAACTACTTTTTTATAACGCCCACTTTCAATAAATGCGGAGCCGGTACTCAGGGCATATAAAAAACCAGAACAAGCGGCTCCCACATCAAAACTGCACACATTATGAATACCTGCTTTGTCGCATATTATATTTGCTGTGGCAGGAAAAACTAAATCCGGCGTTACAGTGGCACAGATTAAACAATCAATATCCTGGGGAGATATTCCTCTTTTTTTGCATAAGTCTTTTACGGCTTCTACTGCCATATCACTGCTTCCCAGGCCAGGTTCTTTTAAGATACGCCTTTCTTCAATGCCGGTACGGGTGCGTATCCATTCGTCATTGGTATCTACCATGGTTTCCAATTCTTTATTGGTAAGCTTATAATCGGGTACATATCCACCTACCCCGGTAATAGTAGCTTGTATTTTGCTCATAACCGTTTCTTTAATTCCTATTTTTGGTTTTATAATTCAATAACAAAAGTAGGGTAAATTCATATTGCAGTTTTACACAGCCTACTGGCAAAAAAATCCTTATTTTCGCTGTTATACATCATTTAATATGTACGCATACCTTGAAGGGAGATTGAGTTTTAAAAGTCCGGCAATGGTTTATATGGATGTAAATGGGGTAGGATATGAAGTTAACATTAGCCTAAACACCTATTCAGCCATACAAAACCTGGAAAAGGTGAAGTTATATACGCATTTGCAGGTAAAAGAAGATGCGCATAATATCTTTGGTTTTTTTACTCCCCGTGAAAAAGAAATATTCGTATTATTGATTGGTGTTTCGGGGGTTGGGGCAGCAACTGCACGTATGATGTTGTCTTCTCTTAAAGCCGAAGAAGTTAGTGGTTATATTTTAACCGGTAATTCAAAGCAATTAGAAAGGGTAAAGGGAATAGGAAAGAAAACGGCTGAAAGACTTGTTTTAGAATTAAAAGATAAACTGGGTAAGCATGAAACCGGCGTTGCCGGAACTGTGGGGATTGAGTATAATAATTTAGATTACGATGCGTTAACTGCACTAATGGCCCTGGGTATTTCAAGGGTTCAGGCAGAGCAGGCGCTCATAAAAGTAAATAAATCAGAACCTAACATAGATCAGTTAGAAGTATTGATTAAAAAAGCCTTAAAAGCAATTTGACAAAAACTATACGTTAATTTATTTTTCCGAATGCCGTTTATCAGAAAATTAGGGTTTGCAGTTTTTGTGCAATTTGTACTCTTATTGCTTTCCACCACATATAGCTTTGCACAAGATAGCACCAAGCTTCATTATCCCATAACCGATAACAGGGGAGATATGCTCTCATCCGGTAACAGGGGAGTATATGATTTTACTCCATCGAACCTGAAAGATTCAGTAGTATATGATGCCATTAACCGGCGCTATACGATTTACGAAAAAATTGGGGATCGTTATTACCGGGTACCGGTTACCTATAGCTTTGATGAATATTGGGCCATGCGTAACCGCCAGGCCGAAAACGAATATTTTCAAAAAAGGGCCAATACTACCAGTATTTTAAACAGGGGTAAACTTACCCGTCCAAAACTTTCTCTTTCTGATAATTTATTTAACCGCCTTTTTGGAAATGGAAAGATTGAAATCAGCCCACAGGGAAATGTAGATATTACAGCAGGTTACCAGGGCCAGCGAACCAATAACCCAACCCTGCCGGAAAGAGCAAGAAGCAATGGTGGTTTTGATTTTAATATGAATGCACAGGTAAATGTAAATGCAAATATTGGGGACAAACTTAAGTTCCCGATAAACTATAATACCCTGGCAAATTTTGATGTAGATAACCAGCTTAAATTAGATTATACTGGTTCAGATGATGATATCATTAAAAGATTTGAAGCCGGCAACGTAAGTTTTGCAAGTAAAGGTACCCTGATACCGGGTGCACAACAATTGTTTGGTTTAAAAACACAATTGCAATTTGGAAAATTATATATTACTACCGTACTGGCAAATCAAAAATCGCAACGGCAAAGCATGAACCTGCAAGGTGGCGCTGCCGCCCAGCCTTTTGAAATAAGTGCAGATGAATATGAAGAAAACCGTCACTTTTTATTAGCACAATATTTTCGCAGGAACTATAATAAATTAATGAGCAACCTGCCGGCAATCACCAGCCCTGTACAAATCTTAAAATTAGAAGTGTGGGTAACCAATAAAAACGGCACCACCACCGAAACCCGGGATGTAGTAGGGCTGATGGACCTGGCAGAAGATACTCCATATCGTCCAATACCCATCATTAATCCATTACCGGCACCACCAGTACCCGCCAATAATTCAAATGATCTATATTCTAAAATAATCAATCAACCGGATGCAAGAAACCCGGCCATGGTGTATAATAACCTCATCAACCTTGGCTTGAGCCCGGTACAGGATTTTGAAAAAACATTTGCCAGGAAATTAGATTCTACTCAATATATTTTTAACAGGCAGGTAGGAAGTTTATCATTAAGCCAGCCCTTACAGCCGGATGATGTATTGGCAGTTGCTTTTCAATATTCCTATAATGGCAGGATTTACCAGGTAGGTGAATTTTCGCAAGACGTACCACCTGATAGTTCTACGGCTACACAAAAAGTTTTATTCTTAAAATTATTAAAAGCCACATCACAACGCACCAGCCTTCCTATATGGAAGCTGATGATGAAGAATGTATATACCATTGGCTATGGCGCTTTAACACCCGAAGATTTTAAATTAGATGTAGTGTACCAGGAGCCAGGCCTTGGGGCAAAAAGATATGTGCCATTTGGCAATCGCAACCAGGGTACTCCCATTATTTCGTTAATAAATTTAGATAGGCTCAATAGCCAACTGGATCCGCAACCGGATGGGGTGTTTGATTATGTAGAAAACTTTACCGTGGTATCACCTTATAGCAGGGTGATTTTCCCGGTATTAGAACCCTTTGGCCGGGATTTGGCTTCTCAAATTTATACTAACGTACCACCTACTGCAAAAGACACTTTGTTTTATGTATTGTACGATTCTATTAAAGCAGTGGCACAACAATATCCTAACCTGAACCGGTTTATGCTGAAAGGAATTTCAAAAAGCACCGGTTCTTCTGATATCAGCATTGGATACAATGTACCAAAGGGATCTGTTTCTGTTACTGCCGGTGGGCGCTTGTTACAAGAAGGAGTAGATTATGATATTAATTATGATTTAGGAACTATCAGGATTACAAACCAGGCCATTTTAAACTCCGGCTTACCAGTACAGGTAAACTCAGAAAATAATGCCAGCTTTGGTTTACAGCAACGTTCTTATATGGGCCTGCGATTAGACTACCTGGCAAAGAACACCGCCCGCCAGCAACTTTCATTTGGCGCAACGGCAGTAAGGCTTAGCGAAAGGCCGTTCTTTACAAAAGTAAATTTAAATGAAGACCCTATACGCAATTCAATGTATGGAGTAGATGTGAATTATAGAACCGATTTTCCACGGCTTACCAAGTGGTTAGATAAGTTACCTTTTTATTCTACTACAGCACCATCTGCTATAAATGTATATGCAGAAGCAGCTATGCTGAAACCCGGTCATGCGCCGCAAATAGGGCGGGGCAAAAATGGAGTAATTTATATTGATGATTTTGAAGGCAGTAAATCAGGCATTGACCTGCGTTTTCCACCCATTAGCTGGATGCTGGCTTCTACCCCATCAGGGGCCACCGATGTTTTCGGAAACAATATGTTTCCTGAAGCAGACTCCAATAACAATTTGATTTATGGTAAAAACAGGGCAAAAATTGCCTGGTACCAAATTGAGCAAACATTACAACAATACCGGGGTGCCAATAATCCCATTTCTGATGCGAACCTGCTGAGTGACCCCCGGGTGCGGGCAGTTTATCAAAAAGAAATATTTCCACAACGTACAACAGGTTTTGGTGAAAGCCAGTTGGTAACTTTTGACCTGGCCTACTATCCTGAAAACCGTGGGCCTTATAACTACACATCGGGCCTTGCCGAAGTTGCAGCAGATGGAAAACTTAAGAATCCAAAAAAACGATGGGGCGGTTTGATGCGAAGCATTGACCAAACTGATTTTGAAAGTGCAAATATTGAGTTCATCGAATTCTGGATGCAGGATCCATTTATCTTACCTCAATACCAGGGTACTACAGGTGGTAAATTATATTTTAACCTGGGAAATGTATCAGAAGATATCTTAAAAGATGGTCGGCGATTTTATGAAAATGGATTGCCTACTCCCAATGCCCCGTCGCCTGTAGATAGTACCGTATGGGGCCGTGTGCCACGCAATCCTATTCAGGTAACCAACGCCTTTAGCAATATCGCAGAAGACAGGAAATACCAGGATGTAGGTTTAGATGGGCTTTCGGATGAAGATGAAGTACAAAAACGCCAGGATTATTTAAATCAATTGGCAGCAGATTTTGGCACTAATTCTCAAATTTATCAGGATGCCATTAAAGATCCTTCTGCAGATAATTACCGCAATTACCGGGATGCCGGTTTTGGCGCCGGTGATGGTATTTTAGAAAGGTATAAAAGTTATAATGGGCCAAGCGGGAATTCTCCCATCAATACCGGAAGTGAATTTACTTCTGCTGCCACACTTTACCCTGATGCAGAAGATTTAAACAGAGACAATACCTTAAATGAAACCGAAGAATATTTTCAATATGTAGTAGATATTCAAAAATCTGATGCTACCCAAATGCAGATTGGAAATAACTTTATTGTAGATAAAAAAGTGGTGGGTGTAAATTTAGTAAACGGCCAATTTAGAAATGAAACCTGGTACCAGTTTCGGATACCCATTTCGGGTTACAATAAAAAAATTGGAAACATCCCCGATTTTAAATCAATCCGTTTTATCCGAATGTTCATGACCGGTTTTGAAGATAGCGTGGTATTGCGTTTTGGAGAGTTACAACTTACCCGCAACATTTGGCGTAAGTTTCAATACAGGGTAGATTCCAGTGGCATTTACAACCCTGCCACTACTACTATATTAAATGTAGGTGCTGTAAACATTGAGGAGAATGATAAAAGAACACCATTACCTTATCGTACCCCCAGGGAAATTGAAAGGGTACAAACTACCAGCAACAATGGTGTGAATTTATTACAGAACGAACAGGCCATGACGCTGCAATTTTGCGGCCTGGAAAAAGGAGATGCAAAAGCAGTGTTTCAAACCTATGCTGATAGAGACTTGCGGCAGTTTAAAAGAATGATGATGTACATACATGCTGAAGAGGCAGTAAAAACAGCCCCATCCCTGCATGATGATGATCTTACAGCCGTAATAAGAATGGGGACAGACTTTGTAAGTAATTATTATGAAATAAGAGTTCCGTTAAAACTAACGCCACTTTCTGCCGGTAGTTTAAACCCCGATTCTGATACATACAATGATACGCTTTGGAACCCCGCAAACACATTGGATGTTGATCTGCTGGCGCTTACCCGTTTAAAACAAAACAGGAATCTCTCCTCTTCACCATTGGGACAGATTTATAAGGAATTACAGGATAATGGCCAAACATACTCAGTAATGGGAAATCCAAACCTGGGGCAAATAAGAGGCATATTGATAGGAGTAGAAAATACCAAAACCGAAATAGCATGTGGCGAAGTTTGGGTAAATGAATTAAGGTTGGGTTCTATTGATGAAAAAGGAGGTGTTGCCGCATTGGGCAGGGTAGATGTAAATCTTGCCGACCTGGGTACTTTATCGCTATCGGGTAATATGCATACCAATGGCTTTGGTACTTTAGAACAAAGGGTGAATGAAAGGTACCGGGATAATTTTTATCAATTTGATGTAGCAGCCAATTTGGAATTAGGAAAATTACTCCCTAAAAGCACCGGGCTTTCTATTCCTGTGCAGGCAAGCTACACACAATCTGTAAGTACACCGGAGTATGATCCTTATGACCAGGATATTAAATTAAAAGACAAAATAAAAACTGCCGCCTCATCCAAAAAAGACTCGATACGTAATGCCGCAGTTGATTTTACTTCTATAAAATCTATCAGCTTTACCAATGTACGTAAGATGAAAACAAATGGTAAGGCGCCACAGATATATGATATATCCAATATTGATGTAAGCTATTCTTATATTAATACCTATAGCCATAATCCGCTTATAGAATATAATGATGTAACCAGGCATCGGGGCGTAATAGGATATAATTTTGCACCACAACCAAAATATATCGAACCCTTTAAAAAACTATTTAAGAAAAGCAAAACAAAATGGTTTGACCTGGTGAAGGATTTTAATTTTAATTATATTCCCTCACAACTTACTTTCCGGGCCGATATTAGCAGGCAGTTTGGCGTAGTGCGCCCAAGAAGTATTGGGGGCGATGATAAATATCGTATTCCTGAAACTTATGATAAATATTTATTGTTTCAGCGGGATTATATTGTAAGATGGAACCTCACCCGATCTTTGAATTTTGATTATACGGCTACCAATAACTCACGGGTGGATGAACCTTATGGCCGGTTAGATACAAAAGAAAAGAAAGATAGTGTTTGGCATAATTTGCTTAAAGGAGGAAGGAATACCATCTTCAATCAATCCGTAGCATTTGGATATACTTTGCCAATGGCCAAATTACCCATATTGGATTGGACAACCATAAATTTAAAATACCAGGCTACCTATCGATGGATTGGGGCGAGCCGCCTGGCTGTAGAGCTGGGTAACTTCCTGGAAAATGGGCAACAATCAGAAGCTACTGCCATTTTAGACTTTAATCGTTTGTATCAAAAAAGTAAATGGTTGCGCCAGTTAGATCAACCTAAAAATATTGATGATAAAGAAAAATGGAAAAACCGTATTACCAGGGTAAAAGATAGTGTTACCCTAAAGAGTGGTAAAAAGGTAGTTCGCACCCGGCGTGTAGTAGATAAAACAGCCATGCCTTATGTAGGCACTGCAGCAAGAGTTTTTGGCAAACTGCTTACCAGTGTAAAACAAGTAAATTTTTCAATTTCGGATAATGCCAATACGAGGTTACCAGGCTATATGGATAGCACCCAACATTTTGGCCAGGACTTTAAGAGCATGGCTCCCGGCTTCGATTTTATTTTGGGTAAGCAACCCGATAGTAATTGGCTAAACCGAAAAGCAGCACAGGGGCTTATTACAAGAGATACAAATTTTAATAACCTCTTTCAGCAAAATTTAGATCAGCGCATCACCCTTACAGGAACTTTAGAACCGGTAAGAGATTTAATGATCTCGGTTAACATTAGTAAATCATTCAATAAAAATTACAGCGAAACCTTTAGATATATTGATACCAGTGGTGGCATCAATCGTAAATTTCAACACCTGAACCCTTATACAGGCGGTGGTTTTGATGTAAGCTATATTGCCTTTAAAACCCTGTTTGAAAAATTTGATCCCAACCGCATTTCAGCAACTTTCCAAAAATTCCAGGACTATCGGGTAATCCTATCACGCAGGGTAGGCCAGAAGAACCCATATACCATGCAACAAACAAACCCGGTAGATGCAAATGGATATTATTATGGATATAGTAAATATGCAGTAGATGTTTTGATACCATCATTCATTGCTGCTTATACAGGCCAGGATCCGGAGAAAGTAGCTTTAATAAAACAAAATAATTCAAACATCCGGTCCAACCCGTTTAGGGCAATCATGCCAAAACCCAATTGGAGTATAGATTATAACGGACTTTCAAAAATAAAAGGGCTGGACAAAATATTTACAACCTTTAATATTTCTCATCGCTATACCGGCAACCTAAGCATGAATGGATTTACTTCCGCATTATTATACCAGGATGTATCCCGGTATGGCTACCCTTCTTTTTATGATACCGTTTCGCATAATTATATTCCATACTTCTTAGTGCCAAATGTCACCATTGGTGAACAGTTCTCTCCATTACTAGGTTTTGATATGATGTTTACAAATCAAATGCAGGCAAGTCTTAAATATTCAAAATCAAGGAACCTGAGTTTGAGTTTATACGATTATCAATTGAGTGAAGTAAGAAGTACAGAATATACCATTGGCGCAGGTTACCGTAAACGGGGCATGAAGTTACTGGCAGGATTGAAATTACCAAAATTCTTAAGTAAAGATGGAAGTGGTAAATTAGATAATGAAATTAATTTTAACCTGATGGTTTCTGTGAGGGATAATGTAACAGCAAACAGCCGGCTTGACCAGGACAACGGATTTGCTACCGGTGGTAGTAAAGACATTACCATAAACCCCACCATAGATTATTATTTGAATAACCGGGTAAATGTAAAATTATACTTTGAACAACGTAAAGTGAAACCTTATATTTCATCCAGTGCACCTACTACCAATACCCGGGCCGGGATACAAGTACGTATTTCATTGGCCCAGTAATTAAATTCTTTTGGCCCATAAAAAAAGCAGGTATTCCCTGCTTTTTTTATTTCTTTAGTTTACATCTTTTATCTTGACATCACCCTTTTAAAGCGCATCATAGGGATATTGGCATACAAGAAATTTAGTTTGCCATTTTCATCTACGTTATAGGTTTTAATATTTTTAAGCATTGCTAAAAATATTTTCTCACCTTCACCACAATACATTAAAGTAGTGGGGCCGGGTACCCCAAAAGATATAGAATCTCCCACAATCTTATAAGAAGAAGTATATCCATTACAGCCATCTGTGCCGGTTACTTCTTGCGTTAAACGGTTAAAAGTAAGTTGCGGCTTTTTTTCAGGAAATAAACCTTCAAACGCAATGCGGGGGCCGGAAATAAATTCTAACTCCCAGGTATTGTTAAATAAGTTCTCTTTGTTGCCGGTTGATTTTGTAGTGCTGCAAGCAGTAAAAAATAAGAGCAGCATACCTGCTGAAAGTACTTGTAAAAATTTCATGGTCATAATTTTAATGTAGTGGGTTGATTCATTTATTTTAAGCATTACATAAATAAAAAGGCAGCCCAATTTATTTTATCATGCTGTTAACATATTAAAGATAGTTCATCAATCAATATTTGCGTTTGAAACTGCAAAATAAAAAATTTTGAACCGTATCAAACGGAGTTATATGATCTATTTGTTTACAATTAATTTTTTCAAAATCTGGGCGTACCAATGTACTCAGGGTTTGTTCATTATATTGAATAATGGGTAAACCACTGCATTTAAGCGGGCCGCTGGTGGAGAAAGTAGAAAGAACAAGGTAACCCGTTACTGATTTTTTGATCGTGCTGATATACTTTTCAATTTGCTGGCTGCCGGTTAAAAAATGAAAAGCTGCCCTGTCGTGCCATAAGTCATACTGGGTTTTTGGTTCAAAATGGGTAATATCCGAAACGATCCATTTTACCTGGTTCGCTTTTTCACCTAATCTTTTTTGTGCTTTTTCTAAAGCTTTTATAGAAATGTCAAGAACGGTTAAATTGTAAAACCCTTTATCCAGCAAATGATCCACAAGACTGCTATCGCCGCCCCCAATATCAATAATGCTTGCGTCTTTAGATAATGGTAATGCATGGATCATTTCTAAAGAAGTAGTAGGGGTATCCTGCGTCCAGCTTACTTCCTGGGGCCCTTTGGTTGTATATACTTTATCCCAATGTTCTTTTGAAGATTCATTCCTCATGCTTCCATATCATTTTTGTATTTACAGTAAATATTATTTTTTTGATTAAAACGAAGCAAAACTAAATATACAATATATGAGGATGAAAAAATTGCGTAACTAAACTTAGTGTACTGCAGTTACATTTACTCTTTCAATACCAATCAATGTAAGTTCTATATGCCGGTTATGTGCTTTATTTTCAAACTCACTAATAATTTCCAGGATATCATAATCAATAAAATTACACTCGCCTCCATCAATGGTGATGGAAGAGTATTCCGGTACATCATCCAGGGCTTTACGCAACTTTACTTTATTTAGAAATGTAACATTGCTGTTGAGTTTAATGTATTCTGTTTCTATACCCTGTATTACTTTTTTAGTTATTTTATATTCTGCCTTAAAATTATTTCGGAGAATAAAATATACAGAAAGTAGTAAACCAATACTTACGCCAATTAACAGGTCGGTTAATAGAATTACAATAATGGTAAGGATAAAAGGCATAAACTGTTTCCAACCAAGGCTCCACATATTTCGGAATAATTTTGGTTTGGTAAGATTGTAACCGGTACTAATCAATATCGCTGCCAATGCAGCATAAGGAATCTTGTTTAATAAAAAGGGGATCAATAAAACAGCAAGAAATAAAAAGAGGCCATGGGTAAAGGCAGAAAGTTTTGTTCTGCCCCCTGCATCCACATTGGCTGAACCTCTTACCACTACTGCTGTAATGGGAATAGCGCCTAACAATCCGCAGGCTATATTCCCGATACCCTGTGCTACCAATTCCCGGTTGACGGGTGTTATGCGGTTTCGCTTGTCTAACTTATCAATGGCTTCTACACAAAGTAAGGTTTCAAGGGTAGCAAGCAGCCCGATAATAATACCGTCTTTCCATATCTCTGCATTTGAAAATAATTTTGAGATAGCCGGGAATGAAATATTAGAAAAAATATTATCCGGAATATTTACCAACTGTGTAGGTTTTAAAGATAAACCAGTGGCAGAAAAGTTAAATATAAAATTTGTGATAATAGCTGCCATTACTACCAGTAAAGGCGCAGGAATTATTTTTAATTTCTTTGCAGCAGGAAGCTGTAATAAAATTAAAATGATGAGTGATACAAAAGTAATAATGAGCGTTCCTCTTGTAACGTGTTTGTTAAATTCCTTTATATTTCCCGCTATATTTTTTGGTGAGAATAAATGCAATAAGCCACTCGTCCAAAAATCAGGCTGATCATATCCCAGGGCAATAGGAATTTGTTTTATAATAAGGATGATGCCGATTGCAGCCAGCATCCCTTTGATAACCGATGATGGAAAATAGTTGGCAATGGAACCAAGTTTAAATACTCCAAGTACCAATTGAAATAAACCGGCTACCATTACGGCCAGTAAAAAAATTTTAAAATCTCCCAATGATATTATTGAGGCTGCTACTACTGTGGTAAGCCCTGCGGCTGGTCCCGATACTGCCAATTGTGCCCCACTAATTAACGAAACCAATAAGCCGCCAATAATTCCCGAAAGCAGCCCCGAATAAAGGGGGGCACCGGAAGCAAGTGCAATACCCAGGCAAAGTGGTAATGCCACCAGGAATACCGAAAGACCGGCAGGTAAATCATGCTTTAACCATATTATCCGGTAATATTTAATCGTTCTTCGCATGGGCCATTATTACGGGCGCAAGTTATAATTTTAGAATGGAATGCCTTTTTATATTTTTTATTTAAATATTAAACAGCATAGTTATTGTCGCTGCAAATGACTGGGAGGCTGTAAGAATGTATCACATAATAAAAGCCGTATCATTTTTTGATACGGCTTAGGAAGTTGCTGTAAGCAATTATTAAAAAAAATCTATTGCTTTATTATTTTTTGTATTTGAACTTCATTATTATTCTGGTAGCGGATAATGTACACCCCGGCAGCCAGGTTACGAATGTTTATATTCATGGGGCCGGTAGTTGTTTTAATACGGTTTATTATTTTACCCTCTAGTGTTAGTATTTCAATAATACCATTTGCATTTAATCCGGTGATGTTGATAAATTGGGTAGCAGGGTTAGGGAAAATTTGCATGGGAACAGATAAGTCTATTTTTACAAGTTGGATATCAGAATAAGTAAACCTACCGTTATTATCAATCATTTTCAATCGGTAGTAATTTAATTTTTCATGTATGCCGATATGTGTAAAGTGATAAATGTTTATGCCCGAAGTATTTGCAGCCGCAACAGATCCAATATTTGTAAACGTAATGCCATCAATGCTATGCTGTATCGTAAAACCTGCTGTATTTACCTCGTTTGTAGTTTGCCAGCTTAGTATTGCATTAGCTCCCTGCCTTTCTGCTTTGAATTGCAGTAATTGCAATGGAATAACGCCGGAGCCACTGGTGACTGTAAAAGGAGAGAAACTATCATATCCATCTTGAGATTTACTAAAAAGGCCAATGCTGTTTGTTGCTGCCGACCCTGTTGTGCCCAATTGCCAACTAATAGTATAATGTGCCGTACGGCAACTTAACCTGTCGAAGCCTGTTAACTCATCAGCCGGGTTCCAGAACATTTCAATCGTTGCATCACTGCCTCCTGGAATTTGTTCTTCTATTAACCAGGTACAATTTACATTATCAGTCAATACAGTATCTCCTGTATTTCCATGCATCAATACATAAGGAAGTAACCTCACCGAGAAATTATCTGTAGTACCCGTATTATTAATCTTTACAAAATTGGTACTATATAGCCTGGTGCCTACCGGAAATTCATTCATCGCATTGGCGTTATTTAATTTTAATTTTCCGGTACCATTTGTAATAATAAAATGAGCGGTATCAAAGTTTTTTATAATTCCATTAATGATAAGATCATAATCACCCAATATTATTTTACCACCAATCCATCCCGGTAGTTGATCTGGAAGGCCGGCATCCATATCCAAATCCCCACTTACAATTAAAGATGTTTTGAGTGAAGATACAGTGCTGAAAGGAAGAGCATCATCATTATTGGTAAGATCAAATTCTATCGGGGTACAATTAATAATTTGAGCCAGGACCGTTCCTTTTTCAATATCAAATTTCATTCGTTTACTGATGATGGTATTTGCACCTGCTGCCAAAGTAAATTCAACACTATCTATTGCAGTAATGGCATCCGTTTCGTCCAGGATTAAAAATTTAACCCATGCTGTACCTTCTGTGGGTCCATTATTTTTTATTTTATAAGATATCAATACACTATCACCTGTCCTGAATCCAGAAGGATTAAAGCTGATAGCATTACCTGCATCTTTTGCCATATCGGGCGCATCGCCCACTATCAAAGCACGGGTTGCCGTATTATTATTTTCTCTTTCTTCTATTGCAAGATTATCCGGATCTGCTATTATTTTCATCACTTTTACACCGGGTATAAGAGATGAGTATGGTACTGTAGCCGCCACGGTAGTATCTCTTCCCGGAAGTATGGGATTAATGGGTACATCAGCTCCCAGTTGAATATCATCTACCAAAAAGCGAAGTACATTGGGTGTGCTGATTTTTCCGCCGGAATTTCTTACGGTGCCAACCAGCGTAATTGATTGGCCGATATTTGGATTCAGGCTGCTGGGCGAAATATATTGCGACAGCACTTCAAAATCCATTTTACTATCTACCACACGAATATGGAAATCACCGGTATTATTCGTTTCATCGGTTTCACAAATCATATTTGCCGTATCTGCAATTACAGTTACTACATAATCACCGGCGGCAGTAAACATTTGTGTGAATGAAGTATATGCTGCATATGGTTCACCTGCTTTGATGGTAGTAATATTTCCGGAACCGATTACATTGCCATTTAAAACAAAAGATACAGAAACATTGCTCACATCTCTCATTCCTGTATTCCTTACGGGAGGAAAGAATTGGTTGATTGTATTTACCCTTACCACTACCGGGTTGCTTGCCGATCCTTGTTCGAAAGATAATTGGTATGGCCTGATATCGGCGGTGAATTGTATTTGTAAGTTATTATTACTTTCATTTGATTCTGTAATGTCGCCATCGCTGTCTGCAATCACCTCTATAGTGGGGCCACAGGTATTTTCAGCATCTGTTACCAGGTAAGTATCAGATGAAATTACTATTGACTCATTTCCTGCCAGGGATATCACTGATTTTTTTGTACCTAATTGTACCCCATTTACCAGGAAACTCACTTTAAAAGCATCAACATATTTTCCGCTATTTTTAATTGTTGCTTTAAAGGTTACTGCCGTGCCGATAGAAGCAGTTGTTGGAGTCGTTAAAACTTTTGTTACAGTAAGATCGGGCAGGGGAACTGTAATTTTGAAGATAAACTCATTATTGGTTTCAACTTCTTCTACAATATCTGCATTCGCATCTGTAATTATTTTTATAAAATGATCGCCGGGCGCCATGTGTATATCATTATAAGAAATACTGGTTGCTGATTTCCCGGCGATACCGGTAACATTGCTTGTTTTAATTAAGCTGTAACTGCCACCGGGAATTGAATCATACGTTTTAACTACATGTGCACCGGAAGAATTGCAATTTATATTTGCATCCAAAAAATCAAATGAAGTAAAGCCGGTTTGCCTGAATTGCTGAATCGTAAGATCCGGCTTATTGGATACAGGTTGTATTGTGGTACCACCTGTTTGTACCATGGCTATGTATTGGCCGTGGTATATTGAAGTTGGGATTTGTAAATATTCAATATACGTATATGAAAGTATTGCGGTTACAGAAACTGCTGATGTGGAAGAAAGCGGAAGATAATATTGTAAATTTATTTCTTCACCGGGAGAATGGCTATAATCTGCACTGGCATAGGTTTGATATAATACACCATCAACAAATATTTTGAGCGTATCTTTTATGATCTCATCCCAACCGCACCACATGTTACTGAGATCTCTTTCCCTGTATTTTAATTTTAGATTTATGGTAGCATTTTGCCCCACCTGGTTTGCACAAGGGTTTGTATTGTATGTTGCCTGGAGGCCACCTTGTGAAGGAGGTTGTGTACAAGCATTTGTACCCGGGCATGAAACAGCCACGCTTTGGGTTAAGAGGCTACTCGTAAATGTAAAGTCTGTAACACTAACGGTGTAATCAAAATTTCCGCCGCAAGTAATACCGGTAAATTGATAACTGTAATTTCCATTTACATCCGTTGTGGTGTTGATGGGGCCGGCAGCCGTATTTATGGTTACCGTTGCCCCGGCAACGGATGTAGGTAATGCAGTACCAAAATAATTTGCATGACCACTGATGATGGCTTTTAATTGTGGGCAATTTTGAATTGAGAGAGAACTGGTAACCGTAATTCCTCCCGGTAAATTTGGAGAACCTACAATAATGGGACGGATGGCATAATTATTCAGGTAATTGCTTTCAGGAATCGCTTGATCCGGATTAATATAAACTTTAATTGGATAAAAACCTTCGGTAGCAAAATTAAATGGCTGTGTGATACTGGCAGTTGAATTTGGATTTACTACAGGTATAATCACACTATCTAATAAAATTGTATCCCTGTAAAATTTCACCGGAACATTTATGGCAGGTACCGATGTGCTATTCGTAACTACTGCAGATAAGTTGAATGATTGGCCGGGAGATGGATTATTGATATTAAAGGAAATGTTGTTTGCAAATATTTTCAAATCGAGTACCTGGTCAGTAACAATAGGCCCCGAAATATAATTGTTATTAATCGTAGTTGCTGTATTTCCGTTTACATCATCAGCAAAAAACTGGTAACCTAATGAATTACTATTACTGGTATGATTGAATGTGTAACTATAAATTTCACCATTTACAAAATCTGTTCCCGATCCTTCCTGGGTCATACTAAATATCCCTTCTCCAAGGTCATTAAAATCATGGTCAGCATTCAAATCAATACCAATTTTTGGATACCCTGTTTTTGGCGGTAGGTTATTAGCAGAGGCGTACAATATTTTATAGGTGAAAAAGCCCGTTTGAGCAACCGCAGGATTCACACCTGTTGATCCATTGAATGGTGATGTACTTACAAATTGTAAAACAGGAACTGTACCAGGTGTATATCCCTTGCCTGTTACAATAGTTGTAACAGAATCTATTGCAGCAGTACTTGATTTTATTTTTATCTGCGCCGTATATGTTAATACTGCAGTTGGCGTAAAAGCAACCGGTAAAACAATATTTCCGCCTACGGGGATTGTAGTACCAATTGTGTATGTTGGAACAAAAGCAGGGTCGCTGATGATGACATCGTTAAGTATGATAGGAATATTTCCGGTATTGGAAATACTGAAATTAAAATTGGCCGTATTGTTAAGGATTACATTTTGATAATCATACCCTGCTGCAGGGCTGATAGCCCATGAACCATTCACTGCAATTCCCTGCCCTTTGAGAAGTGCTTTAAAATTTCCTGCTGATGTCTCCAGTAAGATACTATCTCTGTAAAATTGTGTGGCAGTAGGTGTAAATGTTACGGGTAAGTTATACGTATCACCTGCATTGATTGTGATAGGAGTGGATACCGAAATACTAAATGGAGAAGCAATATTAATATTGTTGATTGATTGTGTAGTAGTACTGTTGTTTTTAATACTAATATTTGCAGTTGCATTGTTGCCAACAATTGTATTTCCATACAGCAGGCTATCTGGGGAAACTGCAATAAGGCCTGCTATAAATTGTTTTATATTGGTTACACTCCATTTATTGCTGTTGTCTTTTGAGCGAATATATAATATATGATTACCTGAAGATAAAGCTGTAAAATTTATAGTAGCCAGTAAATTACTGATATCAACTGCAGGGGTTATGGCAATAGCATTTCCATTACCAAAACCGGGATCACTATCAATAAAATATTCTAACTGTACAATGTTGGTTACAGGAGGAGGGGCTGTAGGGTATGGATAAGTTGATGAGTTATCAAATATTTCATAATTGACAAGGCTCCATTTTCCACCGGCATCTTTTGCACGAATGAATACCCGGTGTACGCCGGGAGTAAGCCCGGTAATATTGATATTAGCATTTAGGTTTGCAATATCTGTCGCAGCTGTAATGGGAATTTGGGTGCAGTTACCAAAGCCAAGATCATTATTATCTAAAAAATATTCTAACTGTACAATGTTGGATGCTGGTAGTGACGCTACGGGATAATCATTTGCCTGTGAATTATCAAATATTTCATAATTGACAAGGCTCCATTTTCCACCGGCATCTTTTGCACGGATGAATACCCGGTGTACGCCATGATACAACCCGGTAATATTGATATTAGCATTTAGGTTTGTAATATCTGTCGCAGCCGTAATGGGAATTTGGGTGCAGTTGCCAAAGCCCAGGTCATTATTATCTAAAAAATATTCTAACTGTACAATGTTGGTTGCA
>Ga0138256_10000364_pt1 | contig 50616 bp, 47 predicted proteins | sample KNB2016incub_MG_FD_105486 | JGI IMG/M metagenome (GOLD analysis project Ga0138256, IMG submission 105486) | Active sludge microbial communities from wastewater in Klosterneuburg, Austria - KNB2014incub_MG | ecosystem: Engineered > WWTP > Activated sludge > Unclassified | place: Austria...
AAGAATATAAGAGCTGAAACTGATTTCAAACCAGGACAAATTGTAGTTATGGCTGATGCTTATGAACGATATCAATTTGTTGTATTTGTTCGGAAGGATGAAAAAGGTCAAAATATCATTCTTACGAAGAAATCTCCAAAAGATAATGCTCCAGAAGAAACTCAACCAATTGGCGAACTGTTCGGTTATTCAACTCATGAACCCATTATCCAAAACTATAAACCAGCTGAAGCAAATCTTAATGAGGATGAGTTAATTGAAGTTTATGTTATGAGTAAATAAAATTGTTTCGCTTCCTCAATAACTTTTCTCTGAATCACTATCGCTCTGCAGGAAAAAATTGATTTTATAATTGTATTATTTTATTGTTTTATTCATTATGATTATTATTATAATGAACGAGCGTCAACAATGGATAAATCGTGGTATCAAAAAGAATGCCAATTATATGATTATTGCTTGTAATGGAGAGTCTTGTGATGATTATCCAGTTTATTGTTATTCAAAAGAAGAAGTTGAAAATAAACTTAGGACAGAATTTAACTTTTTTAATTTAGATCTGAAAACACATCATGGAGTTATTGATTTAAATAAATATAAGGAAACTCATATTATAGAACAAAAGAGTCATTCTATAAACCAAGTAAAGAAAAATTGTTATGAAAAAGATGGTAAGATACGTAAATACCGCCATATGCAATTAAGAACCTTAAATATGTAGGATTGATTTATGAAAAATTTATTTATCAATTAAATATATAATGAACTATCAAAACTTTGCTGATTATAATAATGTTCCGCCTATTTATGGCAGAGAACCAGAAGCTTTTTATGATGAAGGTTCCGGAATTCCTCAAATGAATCAAGATAATATGACCATTCAAGATGTTTATAGAACTCCTTTCTTATTTAATCAAGATCATAGAAGAAATTTTAACAAAATGGTTCCTATTGCACTCAAAGGTATCCAGAGCGAAAGCGAATTGAGCAAATTGTTTTTTTCTGATCAAAATATTCAACGGATCCAAAAGATGATTCAAAAGGCCGTAACAGAAGCTACTAAGGGCGAATTTAAGCTTGATACATTACAAGATCCGAAAGATGTGTTTATTGTGATGAGAGCCACATATATGGAATACGCACGGTCGCTCCCAAACTATACTGTGAGACAGTGTAAAGCGCTGAACCGGAAAGTCGTTAATGATTGTATCGGCGGTATTCTCACAAATCTAAGACAAAGCCATGGATATTTAAAGGAAATCAATAAACCGTTATCACCAATTCCAAGACCAATCAACGTCAATTCTAAAGGCCGCCGCGTCTTGCCAAGTGTTACAACCTCACTAGGATTCTAAACTACTTAAAGAATGAATAATACATATCAGTATTATCCATAACATGGAAGAATGGAAAAAAATACCTAATTTTTCTAATTATTTGGCGTCGAAATCAGGTAATATTAAAAATAATATAACACAACAAACATTAAATCCTTCCAGTAAAGTTGGATATATTAGTGTTCATATTTCAAATGATCAAGGTAAATCTAAATCAATAGGCATACATATTTTAGTTGCAAAAACATGGATTCCTAATCCAGAAAATAAACCGACTGTTAATCATATTAATAAAAAGAGGAACGATAATCGAGTTGATAATTTGGAATGGGCCACACATCAAGAACAAGCTAAACATAGAATCGAATTTAATAAACAAAATAATATCAAGATTAATGCTAATACTGGAAGACCACTATGGAAATGTAATTTAGAAACAAAAGAAAAAATACAATTATATAAAACTTTAAAAGATGCAGCAAATGATGTTACTAGCGATGCAAATAAAATTTCAAAAGCAGCAAGAGGTATAATTCAATCTGCATATGGGTTTTATTGGATTTATGATGATTTAGATAAAAAAGATAAACCAAATGAAAAATGGAAAATATACAAAAAAATTAGAAAAAATATATATTATATTTCTAATTGCGGTCATGTTAAAAACATCTAGAAACGATGAAGGATATCGTTATGTTGAAATTAATGGGAAAAAACATATGGTTCATATTATGGTAGCAAAAAAATTTATTCCAAATATAAATAATTACCCGATTGTTAACCATAAAGACGGCAATAAAGAAAATAATGGGATGTTAAATTTAGAATGGTTTACATCTAAATTAAATGCCCAACACGCAGTTGATACAGGATTGCGCACAGATCTTAAAAAAGTGGTTCATTATGATAATGATAATAACATACTAGGTATATATACATCTTGTGTAAGTGCAGGAAAGGCGTTAAATGTAAATGGGAAATTAGTTCATGATTATTGTAATAATAAAGTTAAACAATGTCATGGCATGAAATTAAAAGTTAAATATTTAGCTCCGACAGATGATATTGTATATAAGAAGATTGATCCCGATACAATACCAATAACAGATGGTGTCAGCCTACGAAAGAGAAAGGTTATCCAATATGATGAACAACATAATATATTAAATATATTTGATTCTGTTATTGAAACAAGTAAAAAACTTGGAATCGGTATTACAACCGTTAAAGATTGTTGCAACGGAAGCAGAGAGAAAAATCATAATAAAAATATTAGAATAAAATATTTATCGCAAACAGATGATATAATTAATAAGAAAATAGATCCAGAAACAATACCAAAATATAATAAAATAAATAAAAGATTAACAAGAGTGGTACAATATAATGACAAATATGAAATATTAAATATCTTCAAGTCAATAGTTGAGGCTAGTCAAAAATTTAACATAAGTACTTCTAGTGTTAAAAATTGCTGTAGCGGAAAAATTAAATCATGTACCAAGAATAATATTAAATTAAAACGATTATCCGAAACAGATGATATTATTAATAAGAAAATTGATCCGACAACCATACCATATTTAAGTGATACTAAACAAACAAAGGTTAATCTATGTGATAGGAAAATAACAATTTATAAAAAGGAAACTAATGAATTTGTAGAAACATTGGATAATATGGTACAAGTATCAGAAAAATATAATCTTTCAGTTAAATCACTTTACAAACATTGTGATGGAAGCGTCAAACATTCCAAATGCAAATATCTGTTCAAATATCACGAAGAAACAACCTAACAACTCCCCATCATCCGATCCAATAAACAACAAACTCCAATAACAAAACTTCTATAATTTATATTATCTTCATCCACGTCATCAACACCTTTAAACTCCTTTTTATTTATTTTCTTACATAATGAATAAATATTCTCCTTTTGTAAATTATTAAAAATAACATTATCAACACAACCTAATAATTTCACTAAATTATCCACTTCAATAAATTCTTCATGATATATCTCTAATAATTTATTTTTCAATATCACCATCTGCATATTACTAAATGGTTCATATGGACATTCTCTAATAAAATGATCCTTTTCATAACAATTAAAACAATAATCACTTGAATTGTTAATCATCTTAGTAATGACTTCGATCTCATTTTCAGGTAGCATTAATTTGGTAAATGAACCACCTCTCACATTATCAATACCATACATACTCATCATGTGTAAAGTATATTTATCCTCATCAAAAATACTACAATTATTAATTACCTTTATCACTTTGATTGGTTTATATTTACTAGTCCAATATGATCCATTATTGCTAAAATGTTTATCAATTCTTAAATCAGCATTAATTGTCCTTCCAATATAATATTTTCCTTGTTCTAATTGTAAAATATAAATACTAACCATTTATACTTTTGTAATAAATAAATTGTTATATAATATGATTAATTCATTTTTTCTTTTTAGGAATAACCTTCTTTGGCTCCTCGTCACTTTCTTCATCATCTGTTTTAAGATATTCATTCATCTTTTTCTTTAATTCTTCATTTTCCATATTAGTTTTTAATTCAGTGGTTAATGACATGATCTTTTCAAGACAAATCTTAAATAATGTATCTTTAATATCATTATCAGTATCCTTATAAACATCACTAAAAAGATACATGTTAACAGTTTCAAGATTCATAAGAATATGGTTTGCAAAATAGTTTAATATTTCTTTTTGTAATTCAATATACTTTTCAACATTAAAAACCATTCGCAAAAATGTCATCCAATTATTTTCTGTTAAGGTTGAAGGAAATTTCTTTAGATAATGGTTTTTAATAATCATTTCGATATTTTTACATTTTAATTGATCAAGTAAAGCATATAATTTAATTATTTCTTGTCCAGTTAAATTTTGCTCAATCACTTTTTCTGAATACATACAATTAAAAACAATATTCACTAGTTTAGAATCATAATCCAAAGTAATAATACCATCAAATCCAGTCATTATAATATAATTTTTAAAAAAGTCGGATGTATATTTCAACACAAAATCATGGCAAATTAATTCGTGATCAGTTGTTTTAATTATGACGTTGCCATCGTTGTCGCCTTGATTATATAACGTTCGAAGTGTAGTTAGCATTTAATACTTTTAACTTAAAATATTAAATTAATACAAATAGATTATCAATTTTTATGTGATCGGAGCAAATAATTGTTATAGCGCGGTTAATCATACGATATTATAAAGTACAATATGATGGTTTTTCGCTGTGATACTATTATTTGGAAATCAAAAGCGAAGTTTTAATATAACAATACTAATTATGTAATATTACATAAAATGCGGTTTCACATAATGACGTTATTATATCAATCCACACTTTATAATATTTTCTCATCAACACTCAAATCCTGTAAATCAATCAAAATAGTTTTAGCATTGTTTTTTTTTAAATAATGCATTCAGTGCATCCGAATTAACCACTTGTGAAAAAGATATATGATCATCTGTTTTATAATCAGATAAAATATTTCCTATTACCACTATACGTTTCCCATAATGTATAGCAAAGGTTATACCAGTTGTAAAGCTAAAGAATTGATTTGTTAGTCCAGATAAAGGATTGCTAATTTTTATTCCATATATTTATTCCATTAAATCAAAATCATCAAATAATTTACCTATTCAATCCGCCATTATAACAATTTATGTAAAATTGAAATATATAATATAAGTATGGTGGATAAAATCATTATCCCTCAACGATGAAATGGAATGGATTTCTCAATTTGATAAACTAACTTTTTCGGATGAAATTGAACTAATCAAATCCAAAGCTCATTTAGCAGGATATAACCTACTCAAAACATTGCATCAACATAATCAAAAACTAACTTTAATCACCGCAGAATCATTAACTGGTGGATTAATTTTTTCAACTTTAGTAGATATTCCTTTTGGTGGTATTCATAAATATGGTTGTATTAGTGTTTACAATTCTGAATCTAAAAATATGTTTTTGGATGTTATAACAACTAATATTTATTCCCATAAATGTGCAAAAGAAATGGCCATTAATGCATTATTAAAATCAAAGGCCACGATTGCTATCTCTGCAACAGGAAATGCTATGCCCCAAGAAGATAAAAAGGAACATTTAGGAGAAGTGTTTATTGGTATTGCTGGATATGTGAATGATAATACTATTAAAGTTACAACACAAGTATATAATTTTTGCTATTATGAAAACATGGATAAAAATATTAATTTGAAAACAATTATTCACAATAAAATAAATATTCCATTTGACATTATTGATAATTATAATGATCTCCAATTAACTTCTTTAATGGCTCAATATATTAGATATGCAACGGTAGAACGATCGTTGAATATATGTCAAGAATACATAAACAATAATCATTTGATTATTCCATCTATTTGTACTCAAATTACAATACTTTGTGAAGACGATATAATTAATAATGATGATGGCAATATCAGGAAACTGTTAGATATAAATTAATTAGTCTTAAGCTTACCAACACAAAGAGTTGACATAAAAGTTACGACACCTTGACCGGTATGTTTTTTGATTTTGTTAAAATATACCGTTGCATCTGAACCAGCAAATTTTTCAAAAGGTTCTTTTCCGCCTGGATGGTGTTTGATAAAATCGGTGACATCATATACAAAGCCATTAACTACAATCCATCGACTTTTGTCTGTATTGTGAGTGGAGACTTCTTGTAAAGTGTATTCGGTAAGAGGAGTAGACATTTGATATTTGTTTATTATCTGACTAATAAATTTAATTCTATTAGAAAATCAATTTTTTTTCAGATTGAAGAATACTGGATTTAGTATTATTAATTAATAATAATACTATAAAGGAAAACAATTTTAGAATCTTACAATTAAACTATTTAATTACCAGTGCAAGGGATGGCATTGATCTTCTTGTACATGAAGATGGTACCACGGCAACGGGCGCGTTGTTCGAAGGTTTCAATACCACCAATGTTGGCGAATGGTGAATCAGAAGGAATGACCGAGATTGGATCGTTTCTAGTGTATTTATCACCATCTTCAATCATAACACCAGCACCTTGAGGATCGTAGAGGAGGCAGGTTTCCTCATAACGACCAACTTCGCGTGGGATAATGACCATGGCAGTGCAACCGACAACGAGGGATTTACCACCAGCTTGAGTCTTCTCAACAGCAACAACTGAGCGAAGTTCATATTCGTCATTCAAGATGTTAATGCTGCGGGGAGCATTGACAGGATGTTCATTGAGTGATTCCCAACCAGTGACAGTCATAGGAAGGTTAGTGAAGTTGCATGGAACATTGAGACGAGCAACGTTGACAGATTGGTATCTGCGTCCAACATAGAAGAAGAGGACATCATTGCTGTGAACAATTTGCATGGAACGAGGAACAAAGTTCTTTTGTTCAACAAACCATTGGACTTGAGTAACGGCTTCTTCTAATGAAACGGCCTTGGAAATGCCAGGAACATGGTGAGGAAGACGAAGAGTAATCATTGGAACTCTGGTAAGACTGTTTTCAAGGGGTGTAGGGGCCATGTGTTGAGAACCTAAGATTGATTGAGAACCTGAGAGTAAACCACTCATTCTGTTGAGGCTGACATATGTAGGGTAGAAGGAGAAAGCAGCAAGTAATCTGCGGAGAATGGTACCTTCGTCCTTAACATATGTAAGATCGGGAGCGTCGTGGGTGACAGTTCTGCAGTTCTCAAGAGTTTGCATGAAGCGAACAAGGCTAGCAGTATTGTCATAATAGTATTTACCTTGACGGAGATTCATGACAGCTTCCCATAATTGGATTTGGAGAAGATATCTGTTCTTGAGATCAGCAACTGCGTTTGTAACAGTGCATGCAGTGTCATTAGGATCAATGATCATATTCCAATAAAGTTGATGATCAGGAAGAGTCATAATGGGTTGTTCATTGACTTTGCGTTGAACAATGTAACCAATGTTTGACATGAGCATTTGTTCTTCAAGAGCGTTAATCTTGGGCAAGAAGAGAGCCGCAATCACAGGGTGAACATATGAGTATGGGTTATGCTTATCGCGGTTGAATTTACCAGAGAGAGCTTCAGGAGCGCAATCTTGATAGGTGAGGGTTTGAAGGATAACTTGAGCATGGAGAGGTTTGGTTTCACCATATTTGTTAACAATTTCCTCAACAATTGATTGGTCTTCGGCCTTAACGTTAAGTTTTCCACTGGCTACGAATGAATCATAACCAAGAGTCTTAGCCATAAGAGATGATGGCATGGTTTGGGCATAAAGAGGACCTTTCTCAGTGGTCGCCATGATATAGAATAAATCAAATTCGGGATCAGAAAGTTTAAGTTTCTTGATGTATTTCTTAGCTTTGCGCATTAGTTCGCCTTGAGTAAGACCAAAACCACCATAACGATCAAAGATGAATTGCTTGAATTTTCTAGCCCTCTTATAAAGGGAAGTAATCAAATCCTTATAAGCATCGTGAACTTTGTCAACTAAATCCTGATTGTTTGGATATTTGGAACGGAGCTTTTGAAGAGCTTGTTGATCAGTTGCTTTTGATCTAATTAAATCAACAACTTCACGATCGACTTGTGACCCTTTACTTTCGTCACCTCTAGTATCTCGGTAAGATTTTTCTGCCATTTGTATTGTATATACTATATATAATAAAAAAAAATTTAATTATTTTTGATTTTTTCTATAATTTATGTTTTCTTGTTTTTAATATAAATTACTTGTCTTCGTTCAAATATTGCAAAAATTCATTTTTTTGTTTCGCGGTCAAAACTGTTTTTATATCTTTTTGAGAATCTTTAATTTTGTCTATCTTGATTAAAGATTCTATTTGTTCTAATTTAATATTATAAATATTTAATAATTCGGCACAATCTTTTATATTACCTTCATCAATAAGTTTTTTAATAATTTTATTTATATATATATAATCTTCTATATCCATATTTTTTAAACAATCGTCTGTTTTTAAGATATTTTTTTTATTAATTTTTTTAATGGAAGTTTTATTTAAATCAGTTGAAAAACCTAAACGGATTTTTTCTATATTTTTATTTTTATTTACTTCTTCGCATAAATAATAAGAAGGTAAAGATGTAGTATATAATCCATGTATATCCTGCATATCCCAATTTTGATCTCCATAAATATAATTTTCTATAACATCTCCATCGGATAATAATTGTGAAATTTTATTAGTAAGATCAAATTGTCTAAGTGGATCATGTATATTAGTAATTACATTGTTTATATAATTATGATGTATCATCAGTGGTAATAATGTTTTTTCATCTTCATATAATCTTAGACAATTATTAATATTAGTATACTCGTAAAATAGTATAGACGTTGCTGTAAATAATTCCATATTTACATTTTTACTTGTAGATCTCGAAAAATAATCTTCAAGAACAGCCAGATCAATTTGTTTGTTATCATAAGTGTTTTTTATATCATGTAATGTATAAATAAGTCGTCTAATATCACCTTGTGAATGTTTTATTAATTTATTTATTATAACCTCGTGGTCAATTCGAAGATTTTCTGATTTAGAAATTTTAACCAATATCTTTTTCATATCTGAGGGAAATGGAAGAAAGAATTTTATTTCCATTGACGTCTTTTTTATACTAGTAATTAATTTATTATGCTGATTGTTTGAAATAAAGATAATCGGACAATACCAATTTGCATCATTTAATTTTTGTAATGATAATATGTGTCCTTTTTCAACACTAGATGATATTGATTCTAATTCATCTATAACAATCGCGTTTTTACTAATCGAATCATTATTCATAATTGACAAAACATTTGATGTTAACATAATTTTATTGATGATATCGTCAACACTTTTAATGTTCTTTAATATGTTCAAGTTAATATTATGTACTTCATAATTATATTCTTTCAAAACAATGTTAACTGCTGTTGTTTTACCTACTCCGTGATCACCAGTAGCTATCACACAACTTGTAAATTTACTATTCGGATCATTCTTATCTTTCTTTTTTTGTTTTTTATCCGCTTTAAGATTATCTCTTTTTCTTTTTTCATAATTACCAAGCCACGTGCTTAATGTTCTGACTGCAGTAGTGTTTGTGATTAAATCAGAGATTTTCTTTGGCTGATATTTATTAATCCATTCTGTTGTCATAATGTTAAAATATAATATAATGATATCTTTATATTATTTCCATATATCAAATTTTTGAAGCATTACGTATTTCAGACAAGAAATATCGATTCGTCATCTGATTCTGTATCATTATTATTTAAATATTTTATTAGTTCATCAATATTTTTTTCATCATCTGACAATTCCTCATCTTGTTCTATTGTTTTGCCAAATTGTGTTAATAAAAAATTTTCTGTTAGTAATATTCCTTGTACATCGTCTAATTCTTTTTTTAGTTTATTATTCTTGTATGTTTTTTCATAGTTTATTTGTATATTATCCGAATTATTATCATCTTTGTTCGTATTATTTGTATTATTTGTATTATTTGTATTAAAAATATTATTAGCACTATTTTTAATGTTGGGGTAATTATGTTTATTTTTTTGTCTTATATATGGTACTAATCCGCGTTCAGTTAAATGAATGGCCTGACAATTTGGTCTTTTGCAATTTCCGTATACTAAATCATCATAGCATACTCTATATTTAATATTAACGGCTCCATTTCTACAATTATAACCACCAGGACATTGACCTTTATTACATAATGAACACACTTTTGTTAATTGAAGTAACGAATCGTATAACGCAGGGTCTATAATAAAATCTATATTACTCAAATCTTTTGCAAATTTAATTATTGTATATGCTTTATGTCTTAGTGGTTCCATCTTCTGTTCATTTAAACCATGTGCATACATACATTTATTACCATAATTACATTTCTTATTATTCAACATTTTAAAACATAATATTTTTTTTTCATTATCTTTATCATTATTATTCCAATCCATAATATTCCTTATCTTATAAACCGATTATTTTTTAAATCATTTTGACTTATTATTTTATATAAATTTAATTATCTTTATTTTAGGTATATATGTCATCATCTAAAAAAATAATTAGTTTCTACAAAGAAGTTGTTGATTATCATAATAAATTAAATGAGGAAATAAGTCAAAAAATAGACTTAAAACAGAATTATAATTTTAATTTTGTTGAAGAAGCTAATAAACACATTGTAGAAATTTATATTGATAAAAAACTCAAATTAAAAGCAGAATATAATATTGTTGGATTGTATAACATTCCATTGTCTGTTTGGTATTGGAGCTGGAATATTGCGTTTCTAAACAACACTTTGTTCAAGGAATTAGACAAGATAAAGAAATTTGCAGAATCATTAGACAAAAACTATAATGAATTCGATTCGAAAGAAGTTGAAGAATTGCATTATTTGTTGGCAAATGACAATTATTATATTTCAAGTGGTAATATTGAACGATTAATTAAAATCATTTTATATATAACAAAAGGTTTATGGATCTTTCCGATTAATCATAGTGATAAAAAATCTGCAGAATACTTAGACCGCGTTGAGTATATCTTAATTACCAAAATATTGCAAATTAATTAAATTGTTATAGATTAATGATATAAAAAATATTTTTTTCCAGTATAACTATATATAAACTATAATGGAAAAACTCAAAGAATTCTTAAGTAACCCCAGAAATGTTGCCATAGTAGTCGTAGTAATAGTCGTTTTATCTTCTTTATCTATGACATGGTCACGTTGGGTTCGATCATGCCATAATGAAGGATTTGACCCTAAAGAGGAAGTTGTCAAGAAACCAACCATCCCAGATAAGAATGATGCATTTGTTGATGCTAAAACCGGTGCCGTAATGGATGGTCCTGGCTTTGAAAAAGGTCCAGTTGAAGGTATAACACAAGATTCTCTTGCGAATATTCCTTCTAACTACTACTTCTTAGATGATGGTGCTGACGGCGAAATGAGCATTCAACACAATCTTTGCAGCAAGTCTTGTTGTAGCAGTCAATGGCCTAAAGTTAAATAGGGCCAAATAACATTATTTGTTAGTCAATAATATCATTATTGGCAACATTGCCAAAGTGCTGGAAACTTCTGAAAATTCATTACCTTTTTAATGGTGAAAATATGAATTAATATGAACAATCAGCAGCCAAGTCCTTTTATTAGGACACAGTTCAACGACTATAAGACAATGGTTTCTATAAAGAAATTAAGATATAGTCTAGCCCTTTATAGTAATATAAAGGTACAAGCGACACCATTTAAACAGAAATATGATCCCTACGTTTGCTCAAATAAAGATTCCTTCGTACCGAGCAAGATCTTTTGTTCAAATACTTTTCAAGATTCAGGATGCCTCTGTTTAACCAAAAAACAAGCGAGCTTCATGTATAATCGGGGTAAACCACATTGCTGCCCCTGTAAGATAAATTAAATATTTTCTTGCAAGTCAAATATTTTTTGGCAACATCTTCAAATTGCGGGAACTTCCTCAGTTATTTATGTACAATATGTTACAATCATAAATAATGGATAATCCGCAGGAAATCAATTCTTCACAGACTGCATGGAGACGGGCATTAAAAACATGCTTAAGATACAGTCGAACGGCCTTGAAAAAGGCATAAAAAAATTTTTTCACGGGCAACGGTCGCGAATGGTTCTAAGCATCAGAAAACACATATTTTATATTGTTTTTACTGGTCAAGAATCATATCAGAAAATTCACTTTATTTATTAATAAAATGAAATTATTTTTTTGTTCTTACTTTATATTTGTAATACCAGACATAAATACTATATTCGGAACCTGATTTATGAGGTGGTCGTCCATGTTCTTCAATCCATTGATCGACTACTTTAACTTTTTGACGGATTTTATCATCCTGATCCCAATACCAATAAGGATATAATGATTCATAAAAATTTATTTCATCATTTGTTAACATATTTTCTTTCTTTTTCTTCCTTAATTTATCACATTTTCGACCCAATTTTTTCTCATATCCATCTCGAGAGCAAATAGACGGTACTTGCTTGTTTTTCAAGATCCAGTTTTTTAGAATATTATTCTTCTCTTCACGTGTTAACTTTTTATTCTTGTAATTATCAATATTTATCTGGTTAAATAATTCTACTTGTTCAGTTGATAACTTATTATTGGTTTTATTAACTTCGGTTCTTTTGAACCATTTTGCTAATGACATTTCTTGCTTGCTTTCTTTATTTAATGTTGGCATTCTATTATTTGTATCTATCCAGATTTTATAATCATTTACACGTGTCACCAAATCTTGTTTTGTTCTATCAATATTCGATTTCCATATCCAATGAGGCAATTCAGATAATTTTAAAATTTGCTCATCTGTCAGTTTATTTAATTTATAATCTTGTCTATAATGACGACATATAATTCCAAGATTTTTTTCAGTTTCATCTTTGGATGTTGATGATGGTAATTTATTATTGGTCTCAATGAATTTTTTAAGTCTTTCATAATTATCAGGAAAAACATTCAGTGGTTCCCATTTCCATAATTCTATATTATTAAAAAATGTAATGATATCATTAGATAATCTTCCATTCTTTTTATTTTGTCGCAATCTATGACATAAATATCCTAATTGTTTTTCTTCATTATTATCTGAACGTTTATTTGGTACTTTTTTATTCAATTCTATAAAGTCTTTTATTTTATTTAGTAAATAAGTAATATCCACCTTTTTCCATACACTGATATCAATTTTATCAAACCATTCATCCAAATTAATTTTCTCATTAATAATAACTTTAGTCTCATCGCTTAGATAATTACAATGTTTTACAATAGGTCTATTTACTGCTTTACCATTTGTTTTTAATGTAAAGTATTCATTAACATCTTCATCACTTTCTGAAATAGCTTTAATTATATTAACCAGTTTAGAGAAATAGAAATTATCACTTAATTTATTAATATCTTCAAAGAAATATGGAACTAATACTTTAGCCATTTGTTTACCATCGCAAGGTCTTATAGAACGCCCAATGCATTGAATAATATCGATTGTACTATCTCTTTGGTCGACAAAACACACACTATCAATAATTGGTATATTGATACCTTCATTTAATACTCTTGCTGTGGTTAATATGGCATATTCAGCAGATTGAAATTCTTTTATGCGTTTTACACGGTCTTTAATTTTTGTATCTCCATCTATTTGTAAAATAGTGATTTTTTTATTTGTATATGGTAATAGTTTTTTTAAGAGATCTTCCATTCTTTCGGAATTTTTTACAGTATTATGATAAGTTATCATATGCGTACATCCATGTTCTTCAAACGCTTTAATGATCATCAAAGCACACGCCAGATAATAACTATCACTTGTATCAATCTCACTTGACTTAACTAATTTACTGTTTTCAATATAATCTTTCACATATTTATTTTCTGTGAATAGTGTCATAATTTGATAATCACATAAGTATTTACCAGTAATTCCTTGTCTCATAGAATATTTAAAAATTTCTTCGCCAAAAATCTTTTTATTATCCATTGAAACAATATCTTCATTATCATCACCTGTATTCTTGTAAATTTTAGGTGTTGCCGTCAAAGAAAGCCGTTTATTAATTTTTAGATTTTTATCATCTAACAAAAATGAAAACTGATGCCCTAATTGTTGACATGTTTTATGAGCTTCGTCTAGAATACACAGATCATATGTAATATTTAATGCTTCTGATGCAAATAATAATTTATCAGCACTTTGATATGTTGTAATGATAACAAGATTTTTATTACTACGAAATATTGCATTACAAAATTTCTTACATATTTCCTTTTCATCTGTTGTTATAATTAAACCATTATTTTGGTAATCTTCTGTTTTAAAATCAGTATCAGAACCAACTAACAAAAATTCTAATTGATAATTGTCAGCTGTTGCTTCTCTAATCCATTCTTTGAAAAACTGTGATAATAGATATAATGATGGAACTCCTATAATGGTAAACTTAGGATTTAAATGTTTATGGTACCAATAAGACATTAATGTTTTGCCAACACCACAAGAAATATTTCCATAACCTCTTGTATTATTTTGATAATATGCAATACATTTATCAAGAAATTCTATTTGGTAATCGCGTTTTGGATGTGATTTATGTGGTTTTATTATCATATTTTGCGTTAATGCTCTTATTTGCTCGAAAAAGTTATTATCTAATGTGTCAAAAAAATCATCATATATTGGTACAATTCTTTCCTTACATCTTCTAATCTCAACATCTATTTCTTTAGTATTGGTCACAAAGAATCCTCCCCGAAATCCTTCACCAACACCAAATGTCATACCCACAAAAGTAGCTAATTCTTTCCATGTTATCGTTTCATCCATATTTGATCTAAATTTGGATTGTACTGCATAATAAGATCTATCTTTCATCAATACGACCAAATCAATCCCCTTATCTCTGACTGGAATATTTAATTCTTTGAATAAATTATTTGGTATTTGATCATATAGCCATACTTTATCTACAATTAATTTGTAATTATCATGAAGCATAAATATGTATTTTGTAATTATCTCGAAAAAATCACCAATTTGCTTTGTAGTATAACCATTAATTTTATAAAAGTCATCAAAAGTATTTAATTTTGGTAATATATCATTTATAAAAATATCGTATGAATTCATTAAATAATATATATGTATTCATACCAATAAATAAACCAATATTGTAATCATAATTTCAACTTTTATTATTCAAAAAAAATGAAATCAATTATGTATCAATAATATCAATCACTACTATTATACAATAAAATGACATCCACTACCCAATCACCATCAGATAATTTCTATCTACATGTTAACAGTAAATGGTTAAATGATCCTGCCAATAAGATTCCGGCCGAATATCCTAAATGGGGCGGTTTTATCAAACTACATGATAACACCCTGAAAGAACAAATTAAATTAGTTCAGACCCTTAAAAATAAAACAGATAAAACAGAAGAAGAAATGAAAATTTCTGCAATCTGGGAAGCATCTGTCACAAGGTTTAACAGTTGGCGTAATAAATCTGCCGATTACAATCCAATCATTCAAGAACTACAAACACTTGAATCATATATTCCGTCAGATACTACACCTCAAGACCTCATTAATAACATCGCAAAATATTATTATTATACACAAGTTAATGGTATTAGCAATGTCTTTGATTTTGATAAAGGCTCTGATTTGACAAATTCTAATAATGTTGTGTTAGATTTTTCTGTTTCTGGTCTTTCTTTACCAAGCCGCGAATATTACACGGAAGATAATTTCAAAGAAAAACGTGAAATGTTCAAACAACATCTTCAAAATATAGCTAATTTACTAAATACAGATCTTGGTTCTGATTTTGTTCAAAATGTTTTTGATTTCGAAAATGAACTTGCCAAATACACCATGAAACGGGAACAATCAAGAAATTACAGTGAATATTATACAAATACAACATTGACAAATCTTTATAAAAATATTAACAGTCTAACATCTTTACCTGAAAAACAAAATAATTATGTTGAATCCGAAAGAGATTTTAAACTCAATGATCTTCAGCTAAAATCAACAGCTGAATTCTTTGAAATGGTTTACAATCTATTCGATTTTAGAAATGTCATGCAGAATAATTCAAATAAATATTTCAATAATGTGGATAATCCGCCAAACATTGAACATGTTACAGTGTTTGATGGTGATGCTGTTCGTCGAGTTGTAACAATGATTCTCACACCAGAAAATCTAGTTAAATACAAGTCCTATTTACAATACAAGATCATTAGTGCATTTAAAGCATTCTGTACTGAGGAAATGGATAATGAATTCTTTGATTTCTATAGCAGAAAACTATCAGGTCAAGCCGAAAAATTATCTGAAGATAAAAGATCAATTCAGACAGTTAATGGTTATGCTGGAGAAATGATGGGTAAAGTATATGTTGATAATTTCTTCCCTGAAAAATACAAAAAAGATATTAGTCAAATGATTCAGGAAATGATTGAAGTAATGAAAGATTCAATTAATAAAAATGATTGGCTTACAACCCCAACTAAAGAAAAGGCTTTAATTAAATTAAACAAATTCAATGTAAAAATTGGATATCCTGATGTATGGAAAGATTATTCTAAATTTGATATTCAAACAGGGGATACTCTATATGATATTGTAAAAAAAGCTAAGAAATGGTCACTATATGTTGAATTTTATGATAAACTAAATTCTGTCTTAGATCGAAATGAATGGCATATGACACCGCAAACGGTTAATGCATATTTCTCACCATCACAAAACGAGATTGTATTTCCTGCCGCCATTCTTCAACCACCCTTTTATTGCAAAACAAATGATGATATTGATTTTGATATCACAGATGAAGTTAAAATGACTGATATGAAGTATGATTTCACAAAAGCAGTTAATTTCGGCGGTATATGTGCGGTAATAGCTCATGAGATCACTCATGGTTATGATGATAAGGGTCGTAAATTCGACGGTAATGGTAATCTTCAAGAATGGTGGACAGAAGAAGATGCCAAATTATTTAAGGAGAAGACTGAACTTATGGCTAATCAAGCTTCACAATATAAATTTGTTGATTCAGATGATAATAAAGAATATAAACTTAATCCTCAATTAACAATGGGTGAAAATCTTGCTGATATTGGAGGTATAAGCCTTGCATTACAAGCAATGAATAAACAACTTCAAAAGAATAATGTCCCACCTCAAATAGTTAAAGCAAATCAACGAGTATTATTCAAATCATTTGCCAATATTTGGAAACAGAATACGAAGAAAGATTATATGATTAATCAAATGACAACTGATCCTCATTCTCCATCAGAATTCAGAGCCAATTTGGTTAAAAATATGAATGAATTTTATGATGTATTTAATGTTACTGAAAATGATAATATGTATATATCACCTGATAAAAGAATTAGAATGTGGTAAATATTTAATATAATATATTTTTTATAATTTTCTCTTATTTTATATATGGCAAATCAAATTGAAACCATTTTAAATAATATTGAAATTATACACAAACGTAATGCTTTTTTTAATAAACCTATGAATGGATTTAAGGTTGAATTAATGCAATTTGACATTAATGCTGATGATTTTAAACTTAATCCAGAATCATTATTATATAAATTTTTGCAAAAAGTAATGGACAGTATTGATAAAAAATATCCAAATATATTTGAGAGATTACCATTATCAATTAAAATACCCTCAACTTTCAATAATCATATTAATAATTATCTGATTACACATCCTGAAACATATAAAAAGGATAAACTAGAATTATTTTATTATTGCAACAAACAAATAATTTCATTTAATACTTTAAAAACTCAAAATGGTATCAAACGATGTGAAAATTTCGTCATTTGTTTATCATTTGTATATTTAAGTTCATTTAGTTTACTAGAAACAGGAAATAAGCATATACTGGAACTTTCCATTATTCAACTTAATAATAAATATCGAACAGATCCAAATTATACAATGCAAATTAATAAAGATGGAAAAATGGAATATATAATAAAAGATCGAATTATAATAGATATCATAAATGATATTATCAAACCAATATTAGAAACGTATAAATAAGTATTATTATTTAAAATACTCAACTGGTTCAGTAATATTAAATTCCCATTCTCCATCAAACCCATTATAATAATTTTTAACAATTTTATACGTCTTTTGCATATCTGATTTCGGCCCAGAATATACATATTTGGCTTCTTCAAAATCTTCATTTAATTTCCAATTACGGCCATTACTACCACCATTAAATCTTTCTATCCATGTTATTGGCAATTGAAGCATATAGTTCTTTTTATATTCACCTAATTTTTTAATATCCTTTGTGGTATTAATTTTATAATGAAAAGTAAATTGATATTGTTTTTCATTTAAACCGTTATAACATTCCATTAACTGGTTGTATGTAACATTCCAATCAAAAAATCGATTATCACAATCCTTTTCAGTAAATTCTATTGCAATATGTTCAAATTCACCCCAATTATACCATAATCTAATTTTCCATTCTTCCGGTAATGCTTTACCGAATTTACTAATTATCCATTGATCATCTGATTTTAAATCAATTGAGACACATGGTTGATCTTTGTTAAGAAATATTTTTTTATAATACCAATATGCATCAAATAACCATTTTGTAATATCTAATGGAATAGATAAATATCCGCTACAAGAATAATCAGGATTTTTGACAACTTGATTATCAACTCCAACAAAGATAGTTCCAGTATCTCTATAATCTTTCATTGCAATAATATCGCCAAATTTGACATTCCATTCTTTTGGAATAGTTGTATGATTTAATTCTTCTTCAGAATCATAGGAACTACCATCTGAACTATCAATTGGATCATATTTTCTGAACGAAAATTGATGGTCATCATATGCATAGTATTTAGCCATAATTAAATAATTAACATGAATTACTTAATTAGTATTATAAAGTTTAATCAAATTTTTAGTCTAGTTTAACCTTAAAAACATTGCTGTAATTATAAACTGCATTAAACCACGAGATTTGATCATTATTGTTCTTATTTGAATTTTGATTAATAACCATCGAATTATAATGCTTTGTTAAGTTAATGAAATCGTTTCTGAAAAGATCAAATGTCTCATATACTCCAGCATAATGATCATATATACGTTTTTGATTAGAGAAGAACTCTTCTGACAATAAGAAAACATAGTCAAAAGCGCTTCTAGAATCAGAATCAAATCCTAAAGGAAATGATGAAGTAATAATGAGTAATTTATTATAGTATTTAGCATGATGTAATAATTCCATTAAATATAAATCATTTTTCCAATATCCATTTGGTTTAAAACAATTATCTAAAACAATTGCACCTGAACCAGTATTTAAATAATGTTCAATATATTCTGGTTGATATTCGGTTTCAATATGAGTGTATGGATATTTATTCTTGTAATAGGAATTGATTTTTTCGGTTGGGGAAATAATCAAACTATTTGCAAGGAAAGTTTCATCATATTTACTTAAAATATTATTTACAATAGTTGTTTTACCTGATCCTCTTTTTCCAATAATTAAGATAGCGGAATGATCTTCAATATCTGATGCATTTAATCTTTCGTAAGTATGAATAGCATCATATTCATCATATGTTCCAGGATCAGACAAAACTTCATCAATTAATTTATTAATATCTTGTTGTGATGGTTGTTCAGATTTAAGTTCTGTTAATTGTATAGGTTCGTTTATAATTTGTTTTGTTGGAATGAAGACGGTATTAGAATCAGTTTGGGAAATAGTAGTAATAGTGTTGAGTTGTTGTGGGAAGTCGCATGACATTTCGTAAAGTTCCCATGTTTTAATAATATTAATATATCGACTAACTGTGTTATAGATAAAACCCTCTCTAAGAATTTCTTTTTTTTCTAATAGAACTATTGCATCGTTAATGAGTAAATAACGACCTTGTTTAAACGTCTTGCTTTTAGAAAAGTCTTGATAAGATAATTTTTCTAGTGTTGTATAATCATCTCCAATTAGATTTTTAACATGTATAATGAACTGTTCGTGTGTATCCACAAACGCAACTATTTTTTTAGAATGATCTTCTTCTTTTATTTCAACAATGGCGTACATATGTATTAATATATAGAAATAATATTTTTTGATAAAATATACTTATACTTAGTCTATATTTATATAATTAGAATCTCAAACTATGATATATAAGATGGATCCAATTTATATGCAAAATATAACGGAAATCAAAAACGAATATACAACATTCTTAACAAATATTTTAACTCCTTTTATATACGAGGGTATTAAGTCAACATATTCTTATGCGATTGATGTTCATAATAAATTTATAGAAAAAGGAAAATTTGATGCTACTGTTAAAAGTCCGGGAGTTTTAAAATTATTCCAGTTGACGTTGAAAGAAATTCCAACATTAAATAATGCTTCAATTGAAGTTGAAACGAATAGGATTAAGTCACAATGCAAATGTGCCGATTGGTTTGATGATTTGGTCAGATCTGTCGTTAAAAGTAATATTATTTTACTAACATTTTCAAATCCTAAAAAGAGACCTGAGATAATAAAAGAGGAGTTTCATAACAAAATCGATATCAAGGATTTTATTCACAAATGTTATATTGAAAGTGCTAGACAAATTTATAATAATCCTGAACTATTTTGGCATGAATATCCTTCTTTAGAAATTAAAAGGAATCAAAGAGAAGCGTGTAATTTAATTCAAAAAGCGATTGAAGAAGCAATTCGCCGAATTTTACCTGTTAAATTAATATTAAAAGAATATTTACAAAACAATTTTGAAGACATTGATAATGATATTACTAAATCGATGTCAGATGGACATTATATGAAAATTCAGTCAATGATTAATAGAGATCTTCATGGTCAAATTCATAAATCCAATGACAGTGTTTTAGAATCTGCAAGCGAAGAAGATTATATGAATGATAATGAAGATAATAAAGAAATTCAGCAATTAGAAAGTAATTTAAATCTATTAGAAAAAGGTATTAATGAAGAAGAGGATTACATGGAAGGTGGAGATGGTGATAGTGATGAAAGCGAATCAGACGAAAGTGGATCATACGATGGTGAAGGAGGATCAGACATTGAAGGAGGATCAGATATTGAAGGAGGATCAGATATTGAAGGAGGAGAATTACCAGAAGAAGATAATTTTATGAAATCAGTACAAAAACAGTTAGAATCGGCAGAAGGAGGAATTAGAAATGAAGAATCATCCAAACCAGTTGAAATTAAACAATTAGAACCTAAAAAAGAAGAACCTAAAAAAGAAGAACTATTGAAACCAGAAGTTCACGTACATTCAATACCCAAAGCAGAAAATGATACTGAAGTAAAGAAAATTATCAATGGAGGTAATGTTTTAACAAATCTTGATAAACCTAGAAAAAAATTAAATGCTAGAGAACAAGCGTTGTTAGAAGAAATTGATAAGAACAATAAACCACCTGCTCCAGATAAAAAATCATATTTTGAACAGTATATGAAATAGAGTATATAGAGTTATTACTATTGAAGATTTATAACGGTTAATTATTATATTATCATTATAATTAATCCTTTTTAAGAAAAAATTGAAATTTGAACTGTTTAGGAGATCCATTATTTCGGATTCTTATCAGTTCCCCTTAGTGTTACGTCAACAATCCCAATGGCTTACCGTGCTGTTCTTACCCCTTACGGCCTTGCCGTAGTTCAGGTCAATCCCATTCACAACCTTCTTGCTGCGCGCGTGCCTTATGGCGACGGTACCTGCCAAACTTGCGGCAATCGTGCATTTCTCCAAGGACGCGCGACATGTGACGCTTGTCGCGCTGCGCATGCTTCGAAGAAGTGTTATGTTAGCCCATATGCTTCAGGTGTTTCCCCGATGGTGCTTACTTCTCCTTCCCCCTCAGTGCAGGAGTGCGCTAGCATGTACTGCCACAACAAGGCCATTACCGGCCAACACTTCTGCGAGAAGTGCTCTAACGTGGCCAAGGCTTGCAACATTTGCAAGAAGAACAAGCGCAATGGCCTTGACAAAGTGTGCGTCGTGTGCAAGAGCAAGTACAATCTATGAGAGTAGACGCGCTTCCTCAAGCTTCAACATTTTTTTGTTTATTAATGTAATTTGTAAATAATCAATATCTCATCAAATTTCAACATTTTTGTTTACTAATGTAAATAGTATAAGTCCATCTTTATATAAATTTTCTCTGTATAATCCATATATATATGGATCTTGATTTTCTTAAAAATCCTATAATCTTGGCTATAATTGCAGGTGTTTTAACCTATGCCTATATGTGGTGGGATAATAAACAAAAAAAAGAAAAAAATCCCAAGGCGGTCATTGAAGAAATCGATTATGTTCCACCAGTAATGGTTGCATTATTAACTTTATTCATTACATATAATTTGTTTGGATTTAATGGCTCAACGCCAACTAATATAACTAATACAACAATCGAACAAGTAATTGAACAAACCAAACCAACTTTACACGGTGGAACAAAATTAATCGAAGGAAATGCATCTAACAAGCCGTTACAAACAAGATTTTCAGATCAGTTAGCTGATTCATTTGACAGTAATACATATCATTTGTTAGGAAAAAATACAATTAAACTTCCCCAGACAGACGTGTTCATTGATATAGCAAAATTTTAAAAATATAATATATATTTAAATGGTCGCGAAAGAAATCAAAATTCTAGGCGGTAAAAGTTTACCTATTCGTGATTTTAAATTAGATTGGTTTTGTCAAAATCCTTCTATATGTATGATTGCTAAAAGAGGTTCTGGTAAAAGTTGGGTTTGTCGTGCAATTTTAAAGCATTTCAAAAATCTTCCAGGTGGCGTGATTATTGCTAAAACTGAAAAAATGAATTGCTTTTATGGTAATTTTTTCCCTGAAACATACATTCATTATGAATATAAAGGTGAGATTATTGATAATATGTTAAATAGACAAAATATTATGATTGATAAATGTGTTGCTAAATACAAAGTAGGAAAAAAAGTTGACCCAAGAGCTTTTTTAGTTATGGACGATTGTCTTGCGTCCAAAGGAACCTGGATGAATGATCAACCAATTCTTGAAGTTTTTTATAACGGAAGACATTATCAGCTTCTGTTTATTCTTACAATGCAATTCCCATTAGGTATTAAACCAGAATTAAGATGTAACTTTGACTATATATTTTTGTTATCAGAGGACTTCTTTTCTAATCAAAAGAGAATTTTCGACCATTATGCAGGTATGTTTCCAAGTTTTGATGTATTTAGAAGTGTGTTTTTACAATTAACTGATAATTTTGGTTCTATGGTGATTGCAAATCGCGGACCCAAAAAAGATCTAATAGACAAAGTTTTCCATTATAAAGCAGACAATGTGAATATTGGTATGATCGGTTGTTCGCAGTTTATTAATTTCCACGAAAAGAATTATAATCCTAATTGGAAACAAGATTCTGGTAATCAAGTCGATTTGAATAAATTAATTCCAGGTAAGAAAAATAAACCAAATATTGTGGTTAGCAAAGTTGATAATTTTAATTAAATTTAAATTTTATAAAAGTTGAATATAAATGTTTAAGTCAATTCGATATTTGATTTAAAGATTAAAGTAGTTAGTATTAATATATGAGTGATAATTTATTGATTAATAAGTAGAACATCATGTAATTCGGAGTGTCCTCAATGTGTCAATAAAGGATATTCTAAGTTAGGAATACAATGGTTGGAAGAAATTGCTAAGGAAAATAATATTCATATTCAACATGCTGTTAATGGCGGAGAACATAAGATTGATATTAATGGTAAGAAAATCAAGGTTGATGGATTTTGTGAAGAAACTAATACAGTTTATGAATTTTTAGGATGTTTATGGCACTTTCATCCGCCATGCATCTGTAAATATAATAAGAATAAAAAGAACATAGATAAAAATCCAATTAATAAGAAATACAATGTTACTCTTTTTATGAATACAATAGAAAGGTTAATGGATATAGAAAAGACCAAGTATAATTTAGTCTATATATGGGAATGCGAATATCTCGCGAAAACATCTTAATTTATACTGAATAACTAAGATAAATATATCGTTTTTAGAGTTGGGAAACGAAATAAGCATTCACCTGTTCCTGCTTACGTTGATCATACGAACGTACGCTAACAATCCATGGTGAAGGTTGAGAAAACATTGTTTCAAATATTTCAGAAGGATAAACTGGATCTTCTTGTTCTTCTTCAAATGTTCTGGGAATATATCTATACTCAATTTTAGGTTTTTGTTCAATCAAACCGGCTTGAATTCTCACAACTTGAATCGCTACCAACAATATTCCAATGAACAATATAATTAATATAAGTGCTTTATACATGATATAATATTAATAAACAAAATTTATTTATTAATTATGATAAGATTACCTCAAAATTTATTTCTTTTCATTAAGATTTTTGTATAATTGTTGAATTCTTGCTAATTTATCATTGATTGTAGTAAGAGTTTGTTCTTTCTCAGCAACTTGCGAATGTGCTTCTTCTAACTTGCTCTTTTCTTCTTTGATATAATTATCCTGTTCTTTCACACGATCTTCAAGTTGACGCAATTCTTTTTCTCTTTCAGTTAACACTTTTTGGTCTTCTTCGTTTTCAGTTTCATTTTCTGAAGCTTTATTTTGTCTATCTTCTAATTTCTTACGCAATTTATCTCTTGCTTTGGTAGCATCGTGGTTTTTATTGCTATCATTATTAGTAATCTTAGCTTGTTCTTCGATAGCGGCCTTTCGAATAAGATCATCTTTGCGTTCTTGTTGCATTTGTTTAGCCTTTTCTCTGTTTTCTTTATAAGCCTTCATCAAGTCATTGAGTTCCTTCTCTTGATAAACATTATCTTGAACGCTATCGGGTTCTGGATCCCATGGCAACCACTTACCAACTTCACCAACAAAGACATGAAAATCAGGATCAATTTTATTTAAATCTTCGGCGCGTTTTTCGGCTTCAGGTTTCGTACCATAAATTCCTCTAATTTTTAATCCTCTTACCGTACAATTTTTAATTCCTTCTGGGGATAAGAAGGAAACACATACCCATAATTGACCTGGGATAGGAGCATCTTCGGCTAAATAATCAACATATTTCGTGGTAGTATTTTTCTGCATGTTCTATTATATCTCTATATCTTTAATTATATTATTAATCTATCTAAATATCCGCAGTTTATAACATTATTAACAGTCACATTGTGGCGCTATTGGTTTTATTTGTTCGTCTTTATATGTGCGGACAATATTCTTATTTTCTGAAAGGAATTTTTCCTGTATCTGTTTACCAAATATATTTATTCTTTCTTTCAATACATCAATATTTTTTCCACTTTTTGCTGATGTATCTATATATGTAATTCTGTTACTCAGATGATTATATTTTTCTATTTTTTTATTAATGATATCTTGAACAGTATCTAAATCTCCCCAAAACAAATCCATTTTATTTCCAACTATAATAACTTTAAATTTATCATCTAAATTATTTCTTAAATCCTTGATATACGAATCAAATCTATTTATTGTATCTAGATTAGTCAAATCAAAAACAAATATAATAATTTCTGCATTTCGTGTATACATTGGTACTAATGAATTATATCTTTCTTGACCAGCTGTATCCCAAATTTCATACGTAATATCATTCAGTTTTAATGTAGCGAAACTAGCACCAATTGTACTTTCTCCGTCTGATATAAATCCATTGTGTAGTAATCTATGCACTATTGATGTTTTTCCTGTACTTGAATTACCTAAAAATACCATCTTAACTCTTTTAGACATAAAATGTTTTCTTAATATTAGACAACATTTTATATTACATTTTATATTCTTAATTTATTCTTAATTTGTTGGTTCAATAATGATTGGGAAATATGAATCGACAATAACAAATGCAGTAACTGCTACTGTTGCCATTATAAAGGCGGTTGTGTAACTAACAGTGCATTCAGGTGTATATTGTGATGCAATAAATACTGCTGTAAATACAATTAAATATCTTAATAATTTTCTTAAAACTTGTTTTCTGATTAAATTATTCCACATATACTATTATATTATATTTTTAAAATTTAATTATTTTTTGTTTCATCATCTGAGAATTGACAATATGAACCGGATGATAATGAATTAGTTTCCTCGTCGGAATGTGTACAACTGTCATCATCTGAATTATCATGTACATCTGTATCAATACCAATAATTTGATCAAGTTTTTTAGTTAATTTATTCACCTCATTTTCTTCTGGTAATGTGCATTGGGTACCACCAAATGCACCATTTTTAACTTCGTTTTTATTATTATTTATTTTATTTTTAATAATCTTATTTAATTCAATAATTTTAGATGATATGTCTTCTATATCTTTATGCTTTTTGTTTTCTGCTTTTAAATTTTTTTCTTTTAGAAATTCGGAGGCAGTCATTAATTCATTTTCATCTGATCCGAATGCCTTATTTATTATATTTAATAAATCCGAAACAATGATATGTGTTGTATTTGATGGATTAGTTATAATACTGTTTAGTCCTAAATTCGAAATAACTGCAGTAAATACTCCATCCGTTAATTTTGTTATATTATCTACTTCATGATTTTCTTTTTCTATTTCTTTACCCAAATGTTTAATAACATCAAATCTAAAATTATTATATGTTTTCTTAATTGTATCTATATCGTCGTTTACAGAGATTTTTTGACAATTTACATGTGGGTATTTTGTCTTTATGTTTTCTAATTTTTTTATTATTTCTTTTTTTTCTTCTAGAATATCTTGATGTGTTTTTTTTAATTTTAAAAATAGTTTATTCACATGATCCATATGTTCTTTAGATTGATTCATATGTTCTTTAGACTGATCCATATGATCTTCATATTTTTCCAGAATATCATCCTGTTCAGCAAGATCAATTTTAGGTTCTTCTTTTGCTACAACCTTAATATCATAATCAGTTGGTATTTCAAACTCATTATGTGGTATTTGTTCATCGTCAAAATATACTAAATAGTCGTCCATTTTTATATATATTAAATCAGAATTTCTTTATATCCTTTTGATCACGGTTCTCTTGAATTAAATAATTCTTCTACTGCTGTTAATGATATAATAATCTTAGTTTCATTGAACGGAATAAAACATGCTGGTAATGCTAATCTTGTATCTCTATTAAACCAAAATTCTAAAGGTTTCCATATTTTCACATTTTCTTCTTTAATTTCTTGTTCATCATTAACAAATGATATACAAGATACAAAATCATAATATGGTTCAATTATATCTAAATTGGTTATAACAATATCTTTTGACATTATATTAGTATATATAATGTCTTTTTATATCAATTAAATACTGGGATAAAATTCCCATCCTAAATCAGTACATATCATATCCCATATTTTATCTTGTTGTTTCAATTTATCTCTACTCTTTAATAATGGGAAATATTTAATAAAGTCGTCAAGTTCTAATAATTCAAAAATTTTGTGTAATACATAAGAATAACTCAAAAAATTCGTTCTATTTCTGGGACAATATTTTTCAAAAGACGGTTGAATCTGTCTAAACATGAGTCTAATTTTTTCTTCGGTTTCCCTACTAATCGTTGGTGGTGGAATTTTACTAAGTTTACTAATAATATATGTAGTATGTTCATAATATTGATGTAAAGCAAGTTTTTTTAGTATTTTTTTCATGAATGGAAGATCTAATTTTTTAAGATCATAAAATCTGTTTTTGTGTAATTCTGCAAGGATTTTATTATAGACCTCTTCCGGGATGTCAATTGATTCTTTCGTTAATACCTATAATTTCTTATAGGACTAGACTATGTCTTAAATTGTAATTAAACAATCCACTCACATATAGTCGTTGAACAATAAATTTAATTTAATAAATTTTTAGTTGCAAATTATCTTTAATTATATGATTTTGACATTTGTACATATAATTTTCAGGACGTTTTTGCAGTTTGAGAGTGTTGCCTATGTGTTATAGACTAGTGTATTAGTACACTTTTAAAGCCAAAGTTTTAGCTTGTACTTGAGCGAGCCACTCATTTAGGTGGTTCGATCTTTTATCTTTTTACTGTACAATATCTCATACAGAATAGACTATGTCTTAGATCATTAAGACCCAATGCCATATAGTCGTTGAACTTCACTATTAAAGTTTTGCTGCAAATTGTCTTAAATTTAATATTGTTACCGCTTATAAGGTAATTAAATTATCAAGATTTTTTTGCAATTTGACATTGTTGCTATTTTATAAAATAACTAGCAAAATAATGCTTTTATCCCCATAAATTAAGGGATAACCTGGTTTGGTATCAGAAACAGCTTCTTTGTAATTAGGTTTTTCACTATCAATAATAATTGGCTCTACTTCTCCGCATTGTTGACAAACATAAATTCCTTCTGAATTAATAAGTGTTTTATCAATATTACAATTTTCACATTTTTTGATGATATTGTAATTTCTTTTTCTGATACATTTATATTCATTGTCAATTATCGTCATATATTGATCAAATAGTTCAGCCTTATTTTTAATTTTTTCTGGTTCGCTTATAATTTTTTCTGGTTCACTTATAAGTTTTTCTGACGTATCTATATTTGATTCTGTTGTTGCATCATTTGCATCATTTGCATCATTTGCATCATTTGCATCATTTGCATCATTTGTATCATTTGCATCATTTGCATCATTTGCATCATTTGCATCATTTGCATCATTTGCATCATTTGCATCATTTGTATCATCAATATGTGGTGTAATATTAGCAGTGCCTGTTAAAAAATCTAAGATAGTGTGTTGAGGTTCATCATCTTGTTTTCTCTTACGCCTTTTAATTGTTTTTTTAATATATTGTTTATTATTATTTTGTTTATTTAGTAAATCAAGTTTATCTTCATTGGTTTTGTTTTCATCCTTAATTTTTTCATTAGATAATTCTGGATTCATATCATACAACATGTAATCATCATTATCTGCTAGTTCATAATAATCCATAATAATTTCATCAGTTTTGCTATAATATTCTAATTCAGACAAATCATTAGATATATCATATATATCATCTTGTAATTTTTTAATTTCCACTTTGTAATCAGCTCTCTTCTTGATATCATCTGTAGAGTATTTACAACTTGATTCTAAATCATTTAATTGTTGTTGTAAAGTTTTTAATTCTTCTTCTTTTTTGGGCAACAATTGTTTTCTATTTTGAAATGATATCACCATTTTTTTGTGTACATCATCTAACGTATTAATTTGTACTGATTGTTTTGATCTGTTATGTTTTAATTTGAATGCTGACATTAGCAATGTATAATTTTATTATACTATTATTAACGACACCTTTAAGTAATTTATTATTTGGATTGCGTGAAAAGTACTTTCATAATTAAATTTTAATTTTTTTTAATAACATGAAAATTGCAGAAAATTCGCACATACGTCTTGATTTTTAATAAATATATATACACTAGTTCATATGATACAAAATCAAAATATACTATTATTGTATCTGATACAAATAATATCTATTTATAATGCTATTTTAATGGGTTGGAATGTTAAAAAGCTTGGCAAAAATACATATGAATTAACTAAAAAAATAGATGTATCTGATAACAATTTAACAAAATTCATCGAAGCAATTACACAAATATCTAAATAATCAAAAGGTTTAAGACATTTATAAATCACTATTTAATCAAATATTAAGTTTAATTAAGAAAAAATTATTACTAAAGTATAATTAGTAATAATGGGCGGAGGTCTCATGCAATTAGTGGCTTATGGAGCCCAGGATATATACCTAAACTAGGTTGGGTATGAAAATGATTTAATAATCATTAGTTATCTTAACGGATAGCGACATCTTCAAATTCAGGTAAAATTCTGAAATAATTAATACTATTATCTAGTTAAAATTTAATTATTTGAACAAACACTGAGCTAAGTATATTTTTAACAATAAATGAAGTCCAGAGACTATATGGAGATGGAAAGCTTTTCATAGCTTTTTAAGATATAGTCCACCTTATATAGAAATATATAAGATTTAGTGAACCGGTAATCCACAAATAACTTTTTTTAAAACAATATATCGTAGACATACGAATTTTGCAGTTGAAACAATTCAACAACCATTTACTGGAACAATTGCATTCGGCAATCAAGTTAGTGCCAAAATACCCAGAAGTGGAGATTTAGTAACGAATATTTACCTTCGTGCAGTATTAAATAGGGTCGATCCAATAAATTCTAATTTTGCATGGGTTCGACGTGTCGGTGTTGCTTTAATTAATATTATTGATGTACAAATAGGAGGTACAGTTATAGACAGACAATATGGTATCTGGCTTGATATTTGGTATGAATTAGCCAGACAAGGAGATCATGATATAGGTTATGCAAAAATGATTGGAGATATACCAATATTAACAAATTATAATAGTGACATTAAACCAACATATATTTTATATGTGCCATTGAAATTTTGGTTTAATAAATATGTTGGTCTCGCTATACCATTAATTGCATTACAATATCATGATACAGTTATCAATTTAACATTTCAAACTGTTAATAATTTAGTCGTAAGAGATTGTTCTTTTGATCTTAATACAATAACATTTACAGATGCTTCTTTATTAGTTAATTATGTGTATTTAGATACAGAAGAAAGAAGAAGATTTGCAGTTGTTGGGCATGAATACTTAATTGAACAAATTCAATTTAATGGAACTTTACCTGCAAATAGTGATACATTATTTAACATTCTTAATTTTAATCATCCAGTTAAAGAATTATATTGGGCTATTAGAAACGGTAATTATATATCAGATTTATCATTTTTATATTATACAAATTCAGATATTTGGTCCATGACTGATGCTGCTAAAACAATTATTTTGAAGAGTATTTCTATTGGTGTTAATCCCGAACCGATTGTTAACGGTACCTGGTATGAAGTATTTAGTGGTCAAAGCACGACGGTTGGTACATTTAATATTAAAAATAAAAATATCAATTCTGTATTTGCAAATCCAACAAGTTTAACTATTGGATCTTATGGTATTACAAATCAAATCAATGCTGATATTATTATTAATACAAACGGAACAATTGATATTAGTAATATTATAACAACATTAACTGTTCGTGATTTTAGTATTCCAGTTGATCAAATGACAGATACCAGATATGATGTATGTGATCCAATCATTAATCTGTTTAGTAATTATGGACTTTTAATTGATGGAAGTGTCAATCCTGTATTAACCGGAGTTTTACAATTTAATGGTAATAATCGATTTGATGCAAGAGATGGAAATTATTTTAACTATGTACAACCTTATCAACATCATGAAAATACTCCTAAAGATGGCATTAATGTTTATTCCTTCGCATTGTATCCCGAACAACATCAACCTTCTGGTACAGCTAACTTTTCACGTATTGACACCAGTAACTTGAATTTAACTGTAGGCGATAGTACTCAAAAGACAGGATTGCCAAGTATTAATTATTTTAATGGTAATAATCAACTGTATATCTTCGGACAAAATTACAATATATGGAGAGTATATAGTGGATTAAGTGGATTGGCATACAGTGCTTAAATAAAATTGATTTTTAAACATACTTAAAGAATTATTAATTATAACTAGTATTATTAATAAAATGAGTGAACTAGACTTTATAGAAAAATGTGAAGATGAATTAAACGAACTTGATGATTTTATTGTTCATATGAATAATATGTTTGAAAAAATCCGTTTAGAACAATATCATATTATCAAGTTATATTATGCAAAACAACATTTAGAACAAAATGAAAAAATTCAAAATGAACATGAAATTATTAATTATAATGATAAACATTATGTTGTAATAAAATTAAAACATCTGAATAAAACGAAATTAACAGTTATAGATTTTGATGATTTCGATAAAATCAAATATATTAAATGGTGTTACATGTCTAATGGATATATATTTACACGTGTATATATTAATTGGAAGTTAGAATTTCCAATCTATCTACATAATTTAATTATGAACCAAATTAAATTTACATCAGATAAAACAGGTAAATCAGTTGACCATATCAACCGCATCCCCCTTGACAACCGCAAAGAAAATCTCAGACTTATCAATCAAACTGATCAAAATTTTAATCAAAACCGCAAAGCCAGAACAGTTAGATTACCAGATAATTGTAATATAAAGTCAATTGAAATTCCTAGATCAGTAAGTTATTCTAAAGCAAGAGGTATTGGCGGTGAATATTTTGAAGTCTGGTTACCTAATTTTAATAATCAAGATTTAAGATGGTCATCTTCAAGAGACAAAACCTTATCATTAAAATTTAAGTTGGAACAAACAAAGAAGTATTTAAGATATTTGCAAAATAAATATCCAGAAGAAATCAATAAAAGACATATTGAAACAGAATATAATGATAATGAAATTAAAGTCATAGAAAGTTATAATGCAATAATTAAATTAAGTAAGTTTTATGATCAAACAATGGAAATTAAATATAATCAAATTAACTACTTAAAAGAAGATTTAACCAATTTAACTGAAACAGAAATCAAATTATTAAATAATCTTAATTTTGATATCACAAATAACAACCGAAAAATTAAATCTAAATTACCAGAAAATTGCGGTATTACATCAGATATGATTCCAAAATATTGTTATTATGCTCCAAATAAAATTAATAAGAAAAATCATGTTATTAACGAACATTTTGTCATCGATAAGCATCCTAAATTAGAAAAACGCGGATGGACAACAAATTGTACAACTAATTACACAATAAATCAAAAATTTGAACAATTGTTAAACAAGCTAAAAGAAATTGAATCTAGTTAATTTATTATCAAATCATCATCTACTTTAAGATGCTGATTTATCTGATAAAAAAATATCATATATAAATATATATTATGTCAAAAAAACCTAATACGAAAAATAATGTTGACAATAATGATGATACAATTTCACAATATACGACTGCAACAAATGATTCTTCAAATGGAGACGATTGTAATTGCGGTAATCAAAATGGTACATGTCCATCAGCTTGTTCAACAGGTCTTGATACATGTGATATTTCAGCATTAATTGACAGTATAGTGCCTGGAAAGTCTACAGAAGACGAAAGAACTGGTCCTGTTCCCAGTATTGCTCCGGGTATTGGGGCCCATGCCGAAGGTTGTGCTACTCAAGCGTTGGGTAACTGTTCTCATGCAGAAGGTGCTGCAACCCGTGCTATTGGAAAGGCTTCCCATGCCGAAGGTTTAGCTACAAAAGCAATTGGTATTGCGTCACATGCTGAAGGTGATCCTACTACTGCTTATGGATACGCGTCTCACGCCGAAGGTATAAATACTTATGCCGGAGCATCAGGATCTCATAGCGAAGGTTTAAATACGTCGACAACTGGCCTAGCTGCTCATTCTGAAGGTGTTGGAACTACTGGTTCTGGTAATTATTCACACGCGGAAGGTCAATTTACCAAAGCAACACAACCAGCCGCTCACTCTGAAGGGCTTCATACTCAAGCAACTAGTACAGCATCACATAGTGAAGGTAATTATACAACTGCATCAGCTGTTGGCTCGCATTCGGAAGGTGTTGGTACATCAGATATTAAAACACTTATTAATAACTTTGTTCCTGGTAATGGTACTATAGACGGACGAACTGGTATTGTACAAACACAGGCAATACAAATCGCATCTCACGCGGAAGGATATGCTACAGTTGCAGGTGGTACTGGTACACATTCTGAAGGTATTGCTACTAGAGCTTCGATTTCCGGTGCTCACGCAGAAGGTATTGCGACCCAGGCTAATGGAATGGCATCTCATGCTGAAGGTGTTAGCACGATTGCAAGTGGTACTTCATCGCACTCCGAAGGCCAGAACACAATAGCATCTGGTTGGGGTGCTCACGCTGAAGGATTGGTACAATTTCCTAATACCGGCTCAATAAAGGCTACTGGCAAAGGTGCGCATGCAGGAGGTAGTGCTTTTGCCTCTAGTATTAATGGTATTGCGAATATACTGGCTGGTTCTACTGCGTCTTATGCAAGAGGTTCTGTTACTGCTCAGAACAGTAGTGAAGGTAGTCTGACATCAAATGGTGATGGTTCGCGCGCAACTGGTTCTATTTATGTAAATGGCGCTAACAGTAAAGCAATTGTTAATACCGCGGACAATGGTGCCATGGTTAATGGTGTTGTCAATGTTACTGGAAATAATGATACAAATATTAATATACAGACAGGTAATAAAGGAGCAAATATAAACGGATATGTTGAAATTACTGGTAATGATAATAATAATATTAATTTAACGGCAAATGGAATTAATTCTAATACTGATGGAATTATTAAGATCGGTTCCAATAATAATAGTAATATTAATCTTAATTCAGATGGCAATCAAGCACATAATTCAAGTACAATTAATGTAAGTGGGAACAGTAATACTGATATTATAGTTGGAGCTCAAGCCGATGGTTCATATATCAGAAATTATTTATCAGTAACCGGTAATAGTAATGCACCAATCAATATAACCACTAATGATATTGGTTCTATTATTACAGGAACAGTGCAAAGCAGTGGTAATAATAATAATGATGTTAATGTTCATGCAGATGGTGTTGGTTCTGAAATCAGCAATTTTATATTGATCGACTCTACAAATGACAAAGTTGAAATTAATTCTACTGGAAACTTTTCATTGGTTCGGGGAAATATTAATGCTAATAATACAAATGGAAAAGTGTACATGAATGCAGAAGCAGAAAGTTCAAAGATAGATGGTGATTTAAATGTTGCTAATAATATTGGTCCTGTATTTATGCTTTCTAATAATATTCATTCATATGCAGATGGTTATATAGTAGCAACCGGTAATACAGGAACTGTAAATATATCTGCTACCGGAATTGCATCAAAAGCCGATGGATTTATTACTGCTCTTCCAAATAGTAATACTTCATCCATTTTAGCGAGTGGAGATAGTTCTAATGCAAATGGGTATATTTATAACGATTTTGGAGGCGTTGCAACCATCAATGCTAGCGGAATATTATCACAAATCTATGGTTATGTGGAAAATGACAATGCTAATGCTACTTCATCCATTCTTGCTGTAGGAACTGCCTCTTCAATTACTGGATTTGCTATAACTGATGGTAATTCTGCTTGTCCTTCATCCTTAATTGAAGCCGATGGTAATGGTTCAACTATATCAGGTGGAGCAGTCAATGGTGGTATATTAAAAGCAATGAGTTTAGCTAGTCATATAATGGGATATGCTGAAGGTTGTAGTGGGGATAGTTCAAGTACAATTCAAACTATTGATGGTAATGCTGTAATGGTTTGCGGTGTCACTGGAGCATGTGGTAATATTGCATATGGTTGTGCTTTAGATGGTGGTATCATTTCTTCAGAAAATCACGGTAGTTTAGCTGGAGGATATGTAATTGCGCCATTTTCTATTATTGCGTCTGGTGCCGGATCGCAAGCTTCGGGAATAGCTACCGTGTTTAATTTGATTGCGGCCGGAGATGGGTCACATGCTGAAGGTGATTCGTCTCAAGCTATTGGTTATTCTTCACATGCTGAAGGTAATTCAACTCAGGCTATTGGATATGGATCGCATGCTGAAGGTATATCAACATATGCTGGAAGTACAGGTGCTCATTCTGAAGGCGGTGGTACAATTGCTTTAGAAGAGTATTCTCATGCTCAAGGTTATTTAACTATTGCAGATGGATTTGCGTCACATGCCGAAGGAGAAGTTACATGCGCATTTGGCGAAGCATCACATTCAGAAGGATATTTTACCGGAGCCACTGGATATTCATCTCACGCAGAGGGCGCATTTACAATCGCTGTTGGCATTGCATCACACGCAGAAGGTTTTGGTACAACCGGAATAGGTTTGGCTTCACACGTTGAAGGTTATTATACTATTTCTGGTGGTACTGGAGCCCATGCTGAAGGTATATCTATCAATAATTTACAAACATTAGTTGATAGTATTTTAGGAACTGGTATATGTATAGTTGATCAGGTACCATTATATGCTGAAGGGGATGGTTCACACGCGGAAGGTGGATCGTCGCAGGCATTAGGCGATTATTCACATACAGAAGGTCTTGCGACAACTGCTACAGTTACTGCTATTGCCGCTCATATTGAAGGTATAGGTTGTTATAGTTCTGCTATAGCAGCTCATGCTGAAGGCATTTGCAATACTGCAGGAGGTACTGGATCTCATGCTGAAGGTTGTAATACGTGTGCAATTGGTGCTTGTTCGCATGCTGAAGGCGCGGGTACATCTGATATTGTTGCGTTGGTTAATACAATTGTTCCGGGTAAAGGTGTAAATATCGGACAAACTGGCCCTGTATGTAATACAGCCGGAGGCACTGCATCTCATGCAGAAGGTTGTGGAACTCAGGCTATTGGTACTTGTTCGCATTCTGAGGGTTGTGCTACAAGAGCTATTGGCGCTGCATCACACGCCGAAGGTTTAGGTACAGTTGCTTCTGGTATTGCATCACATGCAGAAGGTGATCCTACAATTGCTTCCGGTTATGCTTCCCATGCTGAAGGTGTTAATACAACTGCTGGTGGCACCGGGTCTCATGCGGAAGGTTATGGAACATCTAGTACTAATTTCGCGTCTCACGCAGAAGGATTTAATACTGTATCTGTTGGAACCGGAACTCATGCGGAAGGTGTCGAAACAACTGCAAATCAATATGGTGGTCATGCTGAAGGTATTCAAACTATATCAGGTGGGACTGGATCACATGCTGAAGGTATTCAAACATATACCATTGGCCAAGGATCACATGCTGAAGGCGGAGGAACAACCGGAGCTGCTGATTATTCCCATGCTGAAGGTTTTAGAACTTTTGCTGGTGGTAGTGGTTCTCATGCTGAAGGTATTCATACATATGCTATTGGACGGGGATCACATACAGAAGGTGGTGGATCAACTGGTTTTGGTGAATTTTCACATGCTGAAGGTGAATTTAATTTTGCATATGGTAAGGCGTCTCATGTTGAAGGTTATGGAAATACTGGTTTTGGTTTTGCATCACACGCTGAAGGTATTATAACTTACGCTGGAGGCACAGGAGCCCATAGTGAAGGTCTATTTACTTATGCGGGAGGTACTGGGGCGCACGCAGAAGGTGATGGCGGCTACGCTATTGGAAGAGCGTCTCATGTCGAAGGTTATGGTAACACTGGTTTTAGTTTTGCCTCACACGCCGAAGGTTGGTATACTGTCGCGCTTGGTGACGCATCACATACAGAAGGCTACGGTACTACTGGTGGAGGCGATTATTCTCACGCAGAAGGTTATTATACACAGGCTCTTGGTGATGCATCGCATGCAGAAGGTTTTGGTACTACTGGTCTCGGGTTTGCATCCCACGCGGAAGGCATATATGCAACTGCAGGTGGAACTGGAGCACATGCCGAAGGTATAGAAACTTATGCAGGTGAATCAGGTTCTCACGCCGAAGGTCAAAACTCATTTGCTAATGGAAGAGCAGGACACGCAGAAGGACATTTTACTACTTCTAATAATGTTGGATCTCATTCTGAAGGACAGCATACCATTGCAAATGGCCCCGCTTCTCATGCAGAAGGTTTTACTTCAGAAGCAAATGGTACCGCATCTCATGCCGAAGGCTGTGGGTCAACCGCGTCCGGAGATTACTCACATGCTGAAGGTATTAATACAATTTCTGGTGGTACTGGTGCTCACGCAGAAGGTATTAATTCCGCTGCATCTGGAGCTTATTCGCACGCCGAAGGAAATACAACTATCGCATCTGGTTACAGTTCCCATGCGGAAGGTATTAATACAACATCAGGAAGTACTGGTTCCCATGTTGAAGGCATTGGGTCGACTGCTTCTGGGTATGGTTCTCATGCGGAAGGCATTACATCAGTGGCAGGTACAACTGGTTCTTATGCTGGTGGTATTCAATCCACTGCAATAGATATTGCTCAATGGTCACGATCTAGTGGTTTATATCAAGGAACAAAATCACAAACATCTATATATCATCTTATGGGTGATTTTATATCTGGTGGTACAGCTACTGCCCATGACTTGACTATTGATGGAGTTAATGTACCGACTATTGGTATTAATGATGTATGGAACATGACAGTCCAAATTGTTGGGGTAGCCGGAAGTAACGCAAATAGATTTGCTTATATTGCTGATTATATGATCTTTTATAATGGTGGTGTTACTACCGCATTAGTAGGATCATCAAGATCAGGTGGAAATGGTACTATTGCAGGTTCAACAGTTGCTGTGAATGTCGGTACTGGTCCTGTACATGTTTCGGTTACAACTCCAGCAGGAACTTCATCTTTCTGGACAGCTACAATTTATGCCACTCAAGTTGGATTTTAAATATTTCAATTATTTCAATTATTATAATCATTATTAATAATTATAATTAATTTCGTCAACTGTTAACAAAAGAAATTTCATCCTAATTTTTCATATTTCGGAACGCACAACAATAATAGTTCAATATAAATATATTTTGGATTCAGCAAATGCAATATGCATATATTTTTTTGTTTTCCACCTTTAAAAATAATATATAATATTTCACAAAACTATAAGAATATTATAAAATTTTTTTTATTTACATATAGTATATATAATCTAAATGGCTGGCGGACTCATGCAATTAGTCGCTTACGGTGCTCAGGACGTGTACCTAGAATGTTGGGTATAAAAATGAGTCATTCATTAGTTATCATTTTTTATTATAAATGATGGCAACATCTTCAAATTCAGATAAACTTCTGAAATTCGCAAGATATATAAAGATTAACTAATATAGTAATTAATATATGATTTATAAAAAATGTATAGAATGTAATGTTTCTAAACCAGTATCAGAATATGCTATTAGAAATTTGGAAAAACAAACATATCATAATCGATGCAAACCTTGTACAAATATATATGCTAAAAAATGGAGAGATACAAATAAAATTAGCATTAAACAAAAACAAACAGATTGGTATATTACTAAAGGTAAAAATTGGAAAAAAGAATATACTAAGACTAACAAGGATAAAATAAATAAACATAGTAGAAATCGTTATAATTCTGATAAACAATACAGAATAAAACGAATTTTAAGAACCAGATTTTATAAAATGGTTAATAAAAAATATAAAAAATCTAGTATGTTAAATTATTTAGGCATTGATATTAATACATTTTTAAATTGGATTGAATATAATTTTGATGATACAATGACATGGAATAATCAAGGTAAAACTTGGGATATTGATCATGTTATGCCGTGTGATCATTATGATTTGACAATCGAAGAAAATATTACATATTGTTTTAATTGGAGAAATCTAAGACCCATGATTAAAAAAGAAAATGGTGAGAAATCCAATAAAATTAATATGATATATGTTATAGAAACAATGTTAAAAAGCATTGATTTTGAATCTTTATATATTGACAATACCACAACAATATAATATATTGTTTTTCATTAAATGAAATGGTTAAAATTTGTCGAATTGAACAAATACTGAGCTAAAATTCTTTATGAATTGAAGTCCAGAGACTATATGGAGATGGGTCTTTAATTAGGCTTAAGATATAGTCCATCCCATAAGGAAACTTATGGAACCGATGAACCGGTAACCCTCAAATAACCTTAAATTGAAAAGGGTTAAAAAGCAGTTAAGCCATCTGCTAGTATATAACATATGTTTATATGCAACATTATCAAATTGCAAGAAAATCTTTATATAATCATTACATAATGTCAAAATGTGATTATTTGGATAACTTGCAACGAATCCTATATTAATTTATAGGAATTGCTCAACGACTATATGATAGTGGGCCTTTTAGGCTTAAGACATAGTCTAGTCCCGATATGTAAATATTGGGTATATCGTTTTCAAAGTTGTCTATCGCAGACACACTAACTTCTCTATGGAGTGCATTGATCTTTCCCTCAATGCTAACCCCGACTTTGGTCGCAAGACAACTATTACTGTAACTCGTAATGGTGATCTTATTACTAAGATGTACCTCCTTGTTACTCTTAACCCTGTTATCCCATCCGCTGAACTCGGCTCCAAATTCGCCTGGGTTAAACGCCTTGGTTATGCCCTCATTGCCAACGTTGAACTCGAAATTGGTGGTTCCCGTATTGATAAACACTACGGCACATGGCTCGATATCTGGTACGAACTTGCCCGTGATCCCGCCACTTCCAAAGAACGCGGTTTTGATCACATGATCGGTGATGTTCCTGAGCTTGTTACCTATGACAGCGCTCCTAAACCATACTACAAGATGTTCATTCCTCTTAAATTCTGGTTTAACCGCCACTATGGTCTTGCTCTCCCCCTCATTGCCCTTCAATACCACGAAGTTCGTCTCAACTTTGAGTTCACTCCTGTGAACTACCTCATTGTTGCTAACGATGCTTTCAAGGCCAACGACATGCGTCAACTTGGCATGAAAGACGCTACTCTCCTCATTGATTACATCTATCTTGACTCTGAGGAACGTCGCCGCTTCGCTCAAGTTGGTCATGAATACCTCATTGAACAACTCCAATTCACTGGTACTGAAGCCGTTACCTCCCCCAATGGTAAATACAAACTCGACTTCAACCATCCTTCAAAGGAACTTTACTGGGCCATGAAGAACGGTAACTATATCACCGGCAAGAAATTCGTTTTCTACACTGCCGCTGACTGGTATGGTGAACTCGAAAACGCTGCTTACAAGATCCTCAGCGAATCAGTTTGTCTCCTCACTGTTGACGAATCTGTTCCTTCATCTGATGGTGATCAATGCAACGTTCTCAATGGTGAATCTAAACCCGAAGCTGGTGAATGGGAAGAATTCTGCCCTGGTACCTTCGGTACTACCACCAACGGTAAGATCCACGTCAAGAATGAAAGCGCTACTAAAGCCCTCTGGGTCAGCACTAGCACTCTCACTGTTGGCAACTACAGCCTCACTGACAAGATCTGGGCCGATATCCTCGTCCCCGAAGATGCTAAATCAGGTGATGATGTTCGCATTAACATCCTCTACACTGACCTCACTGTTCGCGATCTTTCCATCCCTGTTGAGTTCATGACCGATACCCGTTGCCACCGCGACGACCCTTGCGTCTATGAACCCTTCAACTTTGGTATTCTCATCAATGGTGAAGTCAACCCTGTTGAATGGGCCCTCATTCAACTCAACGGTCACGACAGATTCGACAGACGTGAAGGTGCTTACTTCAACTATGTCCAACCCGATCAACACCACACCAACACCCCTGCTGATGGTATCAACGTTTACTCGTTCGCTATTCACCCTGAGCAACATCAACCCTCAGGCACTTGCAACTTGTCTCGTATTGATAACACCCAGCTCAATGTCTGGTTCAAGGATTCCACCTTCGTCACTGGTCTCCCTAACCTCTACCTCTTCAACAACGACAACCAGTTGTATATTTATGACTTTAATTATAATGTGTCAAATAAAAATGCGCGGCACGTAACAGAATCTGTATTATGTTCGGATTCTAGTAATAGATTAAATTCTATTGCAACATTATCAAATTGCGGTAACTTCCTCATAATGTTAATACTGTATTCCAGTAATAAATTAATATTTTGGACAAACTCGCAGCCAATTCCTTCAAAGGATGCAGTTCAACGACTAAATGATAATGGGTCTATTAATGACTTAAGATATAGTCTTCTCTCTATAAATAATTATAGAGGCGTTGCATATAAAAAATGCATTTGCAACGCAAGGTACGCATTATGTCAGGTAAATTCATGCCTGAAATAGCAAACATATACATGTTTTTGCTAGTCAAGAAATTCTTGGCAATATTATCAAATTGCGGTAAAATCCACAATAATTTATTGATACCAAATGGTAAAAATTCAATGAATTGGATAAACTCGCAGCCAAATCCTTTAATGGATGCAGTTCAACGACTAAATGTTAATAGACTCGTAAAGAGTTTAAGATATAGTCTAGTCTGTATGAGAAATCATGCAGTAGATCGATGGGTGGTTCAAATAGCCAGGACCACAATATTAGAAACCTTCTAATAGTAATCTTTAATAAGATTGCAACATTTTCAAATTGCGGTAACTTCTTAATAATATTGATACTAAATAGTAATAATTCAATATTTAAAGACAAGCTCGCAGCCAAATCCTTTAGAGGATGCAGTTCAACGACTAAATGTAAATGGGTTCATTCAATGAATCTAAGATATAGTCTAGTCCTTCTGAGAAATCAGAAGGGCCTTTTGAATAATTTATCAAAAGGCATCACGTGGCGTATTCAAACTGAGGCTCTCAAAACTATATATTTATATGGTTTTTCGAACCTCAATACAATATCAAAACCTATTTTATACAATACAATTATTTATACAAAAATAATTGTTTCAACTAATTACCATTTTTTAATATATTCTTCACCTAATTTTATTGCTTTATTTTTTTTATATTCCTCGTTAAATAAATGATATATTATTTGTTTATCGTTTTCTGTTTTTTTTAATTCTCTAATTTTCATTTTATCTTCTTTCGATAATTTCTTACGATCACTTTTCAGAATATTCTTTACTTGTTTTGTAATTGTTCTAAATTCTCCAGTATTCATCGTATTTACATCAAAATCTTCTTTGTAAACTAAATGATTTAAATAGTTTTTAGAATAATTATATATTTGTGCTACTTGAGCAATAAAGTCTATATAACTATAATCATTTTTCATGAAATTACAACCATAACAAGCAGAAACACAATTTTCTAGAACATATCCTATTTCATTATCCTTTCTATCAATGCCATTATTATTTGTATTTGTATTAGATATTCCACAATAATAACATTGATTCTTAATTATTGCATTAAATTGATTAATTGATAAATCAAAATTAATATTTCGTTGTACGGCACTATCTTTATATGTTTGGTATAATTTTGTTTTGGTTATTGGATAAATAGAATAATCTATTTTGTCTTTCAATAATCCTAAATGAATCAATATATTTTTACATTTGATTATAAATGTCTTAGGGTCTAGACAAATTTTAAGATAATTACACATTTTACAACAACTCACACAATTATCATCAATATAATCTTGAAACCAATCAAAACGATCTATTCCATTTATTTCTAAATCTGTTGATTCTTTACCACAATAAAAACAATTATCAGTCATCAATTCTAATGCATGGTTGTCAGATAACCCCCATTTTTTACCATCATATAAAGCTTTTAATTTATAATTTTTTAATTTCGTTTCCGGTAGTTGGTTAAATTTTCTTGAATATTCTAATATTGCTTCTTTATTTTTATCACGCCATTTTTTTGCATATTCTGCATTCATTTTTCTATATTTGTCTAATCCAATCTCTTCTACTTTCCGCATTCTAGAATTTGTCCAATGAATAACATCTTTTTCATGTTGTATTTTAATTTTGTCTACACATGCTAAACATATGTTAATATCAGATTCTTCTTCAATTGGATTTTTACAAATATCACATTCTTTTGGTTCATTATCATCACTGCTTTCCTCTTCAATCATAACATTATTCTTAATTGTTTTAATAGTATCTCGTTTTTCTTTCTTTTTTGCGTTAGAATTTGTCCAATCTCGTTTTCGATCTTTTCTTTTATCATCTGCTTTTTTATTTTTATCCCTACATTGTTGACATGTTTTTGTTTCTTGACCTTTATTTCCAATAAAATTATCATTTGATCTCTTATTACCACATGAATTGCATTCTTTTTGATTATCATCTTCAATAATAATACTATTTTTATTAACTCTTTTGTGTGTACTTTTTGTCATATAAATTATAACATAAATTACCACCCATCCCTTTAAATCATTTATAATTTAATAAATTAACTATTTATTTTTCTTCTTATTATGGTTTTTAATCTTATTTAATACGAATTCATAATCATCTTTTGGAAATCTAAGAGAAACACTATTAATAACATTATTTATAACTCCATCTTTATCATCAAAAAACACATCGTGATGTATATCTTTGTACCATGATTTGTATATATTATTACTTATTCCTAGTATACGTTGTGTACGATCATCTCCATAATTTTCGTCCAGTAAAATTATTTCTATAAATTGATTATAATCTGTTTCAGATGAAAATTCAATCCATATATAATCTATTGGAATATTATTTTCGCAAGAATTCATTGTATCTATATGTGCTTTCCATAACTCTTTTATTAATGGAGCAATATTTTTATCAATATCAATATATTGTTTAACATGTGTTGTTGGTATTATTTCTTTTTCTTTGACAATATACGCTTCATCATATTTCACTTTAACTGTTTTATGATTTTTATTTTTAATAGAAGCCTGATATTTCATAATTTCGAATTTTAATGTATCGAATAAGTGTTCTATTACATATGGATGATTTGATATTGTATTTTTAATTGTTGATTTAATTATCTCAATATTATCATCTATATATTTATCTGTACTCATTTATTATTATTGATTATAGTTAATTACAATTGACTTGTTATTTCAAATTTTAAACAATAAACAAACGAACAAAGAACAACAAACAATAAACAAAAGAACAAACAATTATACAAGATCCATTCCGAAATCATTGAGAATCTCGTCCATGACTGAAACAGCAACATTGCCTTCCAATCTCATGTTTCGCCATTCGTTCTGCGAAATCTGTCCACTAATGAAAGCAGTAGCCGTATTGACGGCCAAAACATGTGATTCGGAAAAAGATAACCCTTCAACAACATATGACATGATAAAGATCACGACATAAGTTCGTTCGATTGCCGATTGATCAAGCGGATTGAGAGTGCATGCCATGCCAATGTTGTTGCCAACAAAACTGGCGTGTCGATATGTCGCAATGAACAAATGAGGATTTTGCAAAATTGGATGTTGAAGTTTGCGGAGATAACTAATATACAGAAGTTCGCGAACGGAATATTCACGCGTCATGTGAGGCAAAGAGAGAACAATATTTGAAAAATTAATGGAACCTTTTAAATGTTTGATTTTCAACTTTTATTTGATCTAATATATTAACCCGTTAAAATATCAATTTGTTATTTTATAAACAAACAATTAAAGTTCAATTTCAACATCATTGAGAATCTCTTCCATTACTCCAATAACCATGTCATTTAATCTTCTCATATTATGCCATTTATTCATATCATTTGTATATTGTTGGGCGAGTTTAATTGCATGAAGAGTGGCACAATAATGTGCCACAGCCATATGCATACCATCCACACAATAGGCAATGAGAAACCCGACAACATAGCATTTGTTAATATCTTCAATGATGTATTGTGATGGGGAATGTTTTATTGCAATCATTTCCCCTTCGTCGTTTGCAAGTCTGTAGATTCTGACAAAGTTCTGTGGGTTTTGTAGAATTGTTCCCTCTAGCCTTTTCTTGATCGTAAAGGCTAAAAGTTCCTGTTGACTATAAATAATCGTCATTCGAGACACAAGTAACAGTATAATATATTAATATTGGATCACCTTGATTATTATAATTTCAACTTTTTTATTTTACTCAAAAAATTGAAAAGCGAAGTTCTTAGGTATTCCATTATCAAACCTGAATTACTCTCCAGCCAACACACAACAGTAAGATTTTCAGCGTTTTAAGCGTTTTCGAAGAATTTACTACCGGCACACCCGTGATGACTACTACCGAATCATGGCTTTCGGCCGGTGATTTCACCAACGATCACTCTAGTTCTTTCTGGTTTTCTTCGGATGATTTTTGCGACGAGATGTTTGAAGACGCCGACACTTGCAGTCTTAACTACCCTTCCAAAGTTTCGGTCAAGCCAATGGAACGTCCGGAATTCCAAGATCCTCTTGCGGAAGAAGACGAAGACACCAATTGCTCCCGTCACATGAGCATTCATGAATGCAACACGCTGGCCGAAGACATTTTCGCCAAACTTGTGGCCAAACACGGTCATTTTGCTTTCATTGCTGAGTCAGTCAATTGCGAAGATTACAAGGCTTACGCGATGCTTGCTCTGACTACCGAAGCGTTTGTCCTGACCTGGTTGAAGCTTTATGCTGATGGTTGTGACGTGCTCTCCCTCTTCATCCGCGAGTACGACATTCTTCACTTCCGTACGCAAAAAGATCTTGACAAATTCTCCTCCGCGATGGATGTTGCACTTGATCATGCAACTGAAGTACCCGTTGTGCCTGCCGCGTCTGTTGTGAACAAGCAGCGTAAGGCGGCTGTTTCGGACGAAGTCAAGAATGCCCACACACAACAAAACGCCTTGGCCAAGATCGAAGAGCTCCGCAACCAACTGGCTAAAACCAGTGACGTCAACAAGCGCGAAACGATCCTTCGCAAGATCAAAAACTGCGAATCTCACCTCTGAAACTAACACAGGCGGGGTTGTAAATTATCATAAATTAATCTTCGTTATTTATTGTTTTATCAGTTTAAGAAATTCTTCTTTAGTTATATTATTAATATTGATTTCTTTGTCGTCTATATTATGATGAAATGTAATAATACATGTATTTGGTAAATATTTTGTAACAAAAGCTATTATATAATCAATACGGTCATCATAATCATCTAAATTAACTTGATCACTACAATAATCAAATGTTATAGATTCAATCTTCTTATAATAATTTATATTAGATTTGTTATAACAAAAATCACTATTAAAACTGCAATTAATAAAATGAATTGTCGTTAATTGTTGATATTGTTTAAATAATTCAGGGGTAATCAAAAAATCCTGAATAGTTAAATGAGATAGTTTTGATGCTCCCATAACAAATATATATTTGGTACCACGTCCTGCTTTTACTGTTAATTTTCTTAATTCTGATAAATATTCATTATTAATGCGATAATCTTTTGAATCATATATTCCTCTAATATTCAGTTCTTTAATACCAATTAAATATTTTAAGACACAATCACTAAGATTTATACAACCTTCAAGATTTAATTTATCAGGCTGTATTAACCATACTGTTGATCCAGTCAAACTAAGACAATGACTCAAATTAATAGATTTATTTTCACTAAAGATAACTAAATTATTATCAGATATAAACTCATTATATGAAACATCTATTTCTAAATGTGGAAGTACTTGTTCAATTAATTCTTTCCAATATTTTGATATTCTCATTGACCTAACAACTGATGTTGTGTCAATATTGTTAAAAATATGATGAATACAAAGTTCTAATGGTAATGATTCCATATGTAATTATATTTTTTGTTAGATTATTTTCAATTCATTTAATTATTCAATATTTAAGCAAAATATTGAATAATTAATATTAAAACTATTAAACATAATAGATATTTAAAAACATGCAAAGACTAGATATTAAATCATTAATTGCATTAGTTGATGAAGAAGAACTGTATAATGCTCTAAATAATGAAAATACCTATTTTTGGCATGGTTATTATAAATGCGCAGGTGATCATATTGGAGATTCTGAATACGTACGATTCAAATGTAAAGGTAATGCATTAGAATATTTACTTTTTAATGATGAAACATTTGCACGTTATTTTTATGCAAATTTAAATTATAAATTAACAGATCAAATAACAAACGATATATATGATGATTATCTAAAGTACAAAAGTGGTAATAAAGATGAATGTTATTATAAAAAAATTAATGAAAAGGATATTTTTGAAGTATGGAGTTATATTGATGATATGGAAAAAGAAAAACAAATTAATAATATTGGTGATGATATATTAGGTGATATAACTAGTTATGCAGAATATGTTTGGAAATATGTATCACTATTCACTATTGATCAATTAGACAACTGTTTTACAGGTGAAACAGTTATACATTTATTAGATAATAAGATGAAACATATTTTACCATATGGTCATAATAAATCATTTACAAAATTGGAGCAATGGGGTTTTAAAAAATAGTACTTAAAACTATATCACTATGAAAAGTATATGAAGCGCAAACTTCCATATACTGATACTTTTTTTAGGTGCAAAAGACAAAAAACTGATGATAATAATAATTCACAATTTGATAAACAATGGATTGATAAACAAAATGACAAAACTAATTGGGAAATCAGATGGTCATTAAGATATCAATATTTAAAATATTATATGAAGAACTATTTGGATAAAACAACTAATGATGAAAAACATATTGAATATGGTAATGCTTATACAAAATATAAACATAATGATTTATTAAGATATATTTATGTAAGGGATGGTGATGATAAAATTTCATACAAAGGTAAATTAAGTCAATTAATATGGAATGGTAATAATGGATTTTATTACAATATCTTTCAATATACAAAAACTCATAAAGATAATAATAATACTAAATCATTCATTTATTATCATCAATTAGGACAAAAAAATGACAAATTAATTTATCAATATGAACATAAAGAATGTGATAATATATTATGTAATATTATAATAACAGAAGATGCTCAATATTTGATTATTAATAAATATTATATCAATGAAGAAAAAGACAAATCCAAAATTATTAATCTTAAAACAATTCAACAATACTATTTATGTGGATCATTGACGTATATTACTAATAAAGATGAATTATTTTATTTTATTTCAAACAAAAATACACCTAATAATAAATTAATCACATTAAATATTAACAAGACGGATGAAAAATTTTGGACAACATTAATTTCAGAAAATGAGAATATGTTAATTGATGCTATAGATATCGATAATAAATATTTGGTTTTAAAATATATTCAAAATGCTAGTCATATTTTACAAGTTCATAATCTTAAAAATGGTAAATTTATTAATAAAGTTGATGCTCCAAAGCATTGTTCTATTAAATATAATGCATCAGATAATTCTAATGAATTTTTTTATACATGTGAATCGTTTCTTATGCCTAAAACTACATATTGTTATTCATTTAAGACAAAAAAATCAACATTAATCGAAACAGAAGAATTAAAATGGTTTCAATCAGATAAATATATGTTAGAACAAGTATTTTATGAAAGCATAGATGGAACAAATATTCCAATGTATATAATTTCACGTTCTGATAGAAAAAAAAATGGTGAAGAGATATGTTTAGTGGAAGGATATGGAGGATTTGGTACAGCTATGATGCCAGAATTTGATTGGAGTTATATTGCTTTTTTAGATTTAGTAGGAACATGTATTGCTATACCAAATATTAGGGGCGGAGGTGAATTTGGTCATCAATGGCATAATCACGGTAGGATGGAATATAAACAAAATACATTTGATGATTTTCAGATGGCAGGTAAATATTTAATTAATGAAAAATATGTCCATCCAAATAAATTGGCAGCATTTGGGTCATCTAATGGTGGATTATTAATCGGAACGTGTGTCAATCAATCACCTGAATTATTTAAAGTTGCAATTATTGGAAATGCTGTATTAGATATGTTACAATTTCATAAATATCATCAAGGTCAATGGTGGTTATGTGAATATGGTAATCCAGATAATAAGAAACATATTAGATATCTAGAAAATTATTCTCCATTGCATAATATTGATCCCAAAATTAATTATCCACATATCTTTGTTTTAACATCAGAAAAAGATAATATTGTCACCCCAATACATTCTTATCAATATTTTGATAAATTAAGTCAATGTCATGATAAATGTTTGATTAAAATTCATGATTCTAAACTACACACTCATACATATGATGATATTATCGATATCTATACTTTTATTGCTCTTCATATTAATTAATAAAATAATAACCATTTAATAATATTATTTTATTGCTGTTTAAATATAAAATTCTAATGATGCAAAACCATCACCTCCTAAGTGACCACCTTCACCTCCACTACCTAGTTGGCCATCGCCTGATCCACCATTGGCGAAACACGATGCACCACCTCCACCAGCACCAGTTACAGTATTACCAATACCACCCTGGAACAAACTGCCACCGCCATCTGCACCTTTAGTACCTGGAGCATTACCCGCGCCACCTGCCCCACCAGATGAGAAACAATTCTTATAATTACAATCACCTCCGTTAATTGCAGAAGCAAGTACTGTCTTAGAGAAAAATTGGACATTTCCGCTAATACCTCCAATATTTCCAGAACCTCCTTTGCCACCACCAAGAGTGAGAGAAAAGTTACTACTGGATGCATTACCGGTAATGATTGTAGGTGTTCCATCTGAACCATTAGTTCCGGTTGCTCCACCACCAATACCAACATCAACATTGATTGTCCCATGAGTAAGAGAGTTTAATGGGACAATCAAACCATTCACACCAGCTCCAGCCCCACCACC
>Ga0138256_10000366_pt1 | contig 50460 bp, 59 predicted proteins | sample KNB2016incub_MG_FD_105486 | JGI IMG/M metagenome (GOLD analysis project Ga0138256, IMG submission 105486) | Active sludge microbial communities from wastewater in Klosterneuburg, Austria - KNB2014incub_MG | ecosystem: Engineered > WWTP > Activated sludge > Unclassified | place: Austria...
GACAAGATAAAATAATATAAAGAAATAATGTATAATATAGGATATGTCAGATAGCGAATTTACTTTTCATTTGAAAAAAGATATATTAGGGTACGATATTACGCACTTACCAGGAAAGTCTGTCGCCGAATTAAAACAGATATGTAAGGCCAACATACGTTGTGTTGGATTTAATTCAGCAGGATGGTTAAAATATTATATTGATGAACAAATATTATTTACTAATAATGACCATAAGGAATCACATGAAGGAATTTATCTTTACAAAGAAAGATGTGAGAATGTTAAAAAAATAAATAAAAATAAATCTCATTTTAATTTCGACGATTATACTTTTTACAGTGGTAAAGATTCAAGTGGTTATGATATTAAACACGTGCCAGGTAAATCATTGGAAGAATTAAAGGAATTGGCCGACCAAGACCCTAATTGTTTAGGGTTTAATACATTTGGATTTTTGAAGTATAAAATTGCACATGAATGTGATTTTTCTAAATTAAATTCACAACTATACGCTGATGGTTTATATGTTAAGAAAAGAAGATTTAGAATTAAAGCTATGGGTAATTGGAAGAATTCGAAGGGAGTATGTGACGAATGGAATATGATGTCAAAAGGAAATTATCGTTGGAATGATATAGAGGTTACATGGGAAGATAAAGATATTGATTTTTATGTATTGGTTAACAAACCATTACCAGGTGAACACTATGACCCTAAACGGACAATAGTTTTTCAGGCAGAACCATGGTGTGAAAATCCAAATCAACATTGGGGAGTCAAAACATGGGGAGAATGGGCCATGCCAGATGAAAGCAAATTTTTACAAGTAAGAACACATAGGAAATATTTAAATTTAACATTTTGGCAATTAAAGGCAACATATAATGATTTGAAAACAATGCTAATAGAAAAAACTAAGTTACTATCAACTATATGTACATCAAAATATTTTGACCCAGGACATATCAAAAGAATAGATTTCCTTAAATATATTGATAATAAGAATGATGATATTGTTAAAATAGATATTTATAATACAGATAATGATCATAAATTTAAGAGTTATGTTGGTCCACATCCTCCAGGAAATAAAGATGTTGGTTTATTACCATATAAATACTATTTTATGGGAGAGAACAACGAAGAAGTTAATTTTATCACAGAAAAAATGTGGGATCCAATTCTTAGTGAATGTTTATGTTTTTATTGGGGTTGTCCAAATATTGCAGATTATATCGATCCTAGAGCTTATATCGTTCTTGATTTAAACAATCCAGAAAAAGCATTTGAAACAGTTAAAACTGCAATTATAAATAATGAATGGGAAAAACGAATTGAATTTATCAGAAGAGAAAAACAGAAGTTTTTAGAATATTATAATATCTTCCCAACGTTAGAAAGGATTATTAAGACCGATTTTAAGTTTAATTTTAAGCCAACTGACGACGACGTTTTATATCATAAATATTTTAGTGAAGTTATTGGAAAAAAAATAAATAATGTATGTTTTATTCATAGTTGTACTTACAAAGGTAACCCATCAATTTTGATAGAAATGTTACAATTAATTGATACATGTGGATTATTAAAGAAATTAGATTATATATATGTTGTCAATCTTGGAGACGAAATCATAGGGTTTTTTCATCCTAAAATTAAGATCATCAATTATTCAAGAAACATTGCACTATTTGAAAAACCAACTCTTAATCTTATGCATCACTTTTGTAAATATAATAAAAATGCAAAAGTATTATATATGCATACAAAAGGTGTAAGTTATCTTGGTACGTTGCCTAGTATCGATGATTGGAGAAGGTATTTGTGTTATTTTATGGTTGAAAAACATCAAGTCTGTATGGATTTATTAGATATTTATGATACTGTGGGGTGTAATTATAGGGATTTACCAGATGCTCCAATCCATTATAGTGGTAATTATTGGTGGACAAGGGCTGAACATATTAATACACTGCAACCAATAACATCAGATGATCGTCATGATTGTGAATGGTGGCTCTTTACCAATAAAAATATTAATAATTATAATCTGCATTATAGTAAAGTTAACCATTACAAAGAACCATGTCCGAGATCAAAATATGATACACCAGAAACAAACAAAATGATTGAAGACTTTTATGCTTTTAATGATAAAATAAAAATGAAATGCATAAATTTAAAGAGAAGACCTGATCGTAAAGCTTTAGTTGAAAGGGAATTACAAAAAACAAATCTGATGGACAAATGTGAGTTTTTTGAAGCGATTGATGGAAAATTGTTAGAACCAACTGATAATATTATTAAAATGTTTGAAGGAAATGATTTTGGTACGATTAAATCAGTTATCGGTTGTGCGTTGAGTCATATGGAATTGTGGAAACAATTACTTCAAGATGATTCACATGATTACTATTTGATATTGGAAGATGATATTGCTATGGATATAAACTTTAGATTTAAATTGAATAAGATTATGACAATATTGGACAATATCAAGGACTGGGATATCTTATATTTAGGTTATCACATTAGAAAACAGCAGAAAGAACAATATATTAAAACATGTCAGGAAACCAAAACATTAACAATATTGCCATATAATACTGCAATTACAATTGGTGGATTGTTTGGATACCTTTTGACCAAATCTGGAGCTCAGAAATTCCTTAAATTCATTGAAGAAAATGGAGTTAAACACGGTATTGATTATTTAATGTTCCGATATCACAATGAAATGGATTTGAAGCATTATGAAGTCATCCCACCCATCATCGTGTCTGATTATGTCACTATAAATCATTATATCGATTCAGATATCCAGTATGATAAAAATAGACTCTTCTAAAGATTCGTTCAGGGTAAAGTATTTAATTTGACAAACCGAATAAATTTTGCTGGACAGAAAAATTGATAATTAAATTATTTATTATATTGCCATCTATTCTAATATTATTTATAGAATGGAATTAACATTATTTTACCAGGAGAAAAATCAATTACGACAGGTTACCGTTCATCGATTTGATGAATTATTTGATCTAAATGAAGTTTATTTTGGTATTAAATATAACGATCAACAAATTGAATTTAATGGTCAGAAAATTGATATGAAAAAATCTATCAGTGATTATTCGATAAAATCTGGTGATTTATTAATAATTAGTCAAAAACAGAAACTACAAGAAGATTATGTTGAAAATACAATGGACGATGCTCTCATTAGTCATACATTGCTCTATCTTAAAGCCGAATTTAATGATTTAGCATTTAAAATATTGATTGATACCGGAGCTCAGGTTAGTGTTATGGGTGATCATATGGCAAAACTACTAAATTTATCAATTGATACTAGAATGAAACGTAAAGCTCATGGTGTTGGGGTAGCTAATATTATCGGTATGGCTTATAATTGTAATCTGAAATTAGAAGAAAATTTTCATGTTCCAATAAATTTTAATGTTATGGAAAATGATGAACAACACCTTATACTTTTGGGATTGGATTTTTTAAACAGTCATAGTTGTCTAATTAATTTGGTCAATAGAACTATCATTATTAATAATAAAGAATTTAAACTACTAAATGAAATACAGGTCCAAGAATTAAATACTCCATATGATTGTAGAAAAGATCATATCAAAAGATTATATAAACAAATGGTATCTAATATTAATCCTGAAAAAAGAAATGAAATGATTGATATTTTAAATAAAATTATGTCGAATATTATTAAAAATCCATCAGAAGACAAATACAAAAATATTAATATCAATAATAAAGTTATAAGTGATATCATTAAGGAAAATAAAGATTTTATTGAATTTATGAAGAAAATAGGTTTTGTTATGACAAATGATCATAAACTCAAATTCATTGAAAACACCAAGATATTAGATTATACTAAAACAATTATGGTGGCTTAATTTATAATTCATCTCTAATATATTTACTTGCGGCTTGAATCTTAACTAAATCAATATTATGGTAATAATTGAATTCATTTAATAATTTTATAACTGTTTCCGTATCAATATTGGAACCAGGATCTTTTGCAGCAGGACAACCTCCAATACCTCCGGTAGCACAATCAATATTATTAATACCAAAACATATTGCTGTTACAAGATTATATTTTGCTTTACCTATTGGATCATGTAAATGAATAGCTAAGTGATCTCTATAATCATAAAGTGGTTTCAGTGTTGTAATAATCATTTGAGGATTAGCCATGCCAATTGTATCTGCAATTGATACTTCATAACAACCCATGCCTAATAAATCTTTAACAATTGATTTTGTCTTTCGAATATAACTTTCATCATATCCTTCAAAAGGACATCCGAAAACACATGAAATATAACCTCTAACTCTAATATTATTTTCATGTGCAAATTTGACAACTTCATATATTTTTTTTAAATTTGTATCAATACTGCAACCATTATTTTTTTGACAAAAAGTTTCAGAAATAGTAGTAAAAACAGCAAATTCGTTTATATTATATTTAATTGCTTCCTGAGCATATTTTAAATTGCCAACTAATGTAATTAGATTCGTATCTGATTTTCTATTTATTAGCGGAATGACTTCTGGTGTATTTTTCATTTGGATTATTTTATCAGACACAAATGATCCGACTTCTATATTTTTAATCCCACTATCTATAAGTTTATTAATATAATTAGCCTTAACCTGTGGTGAAATTATCTTATGTTTAAATGCTTGCAGACCATCACGTGGTCCTACTTCAATTAACTTGAAAGCGCGAATCATTCTTAACATTATGCTAAGATAATATTATATTATAATTATACCATTTAGACACAATTAATATCAATTTTTTGATAAATATATATAAACCAAAAATAAATCAAATAAAAACAAATAAAAACAAATTTAGTCAACTTTGAAAAGAAGAACGTTATTAAGATCTTGTGGTTCTTCATTGGCAAAGTTATTGTGAGCTCCGGTTACTACAAACCATTTACCATTCTCACTGAATTTACCTATAAAACGTCTTGGAACTGGTACAGCAACAGAACTATCATGTTTGAGACAATAATGTTTATCAGTATGGACAAGCTCAACAAATGATGGGACGTCTGATAAAATAGATTTTTGTAATGCAACACAATTATCTTTAGGGTACAAGACACCGTTGCAAGATAAATCAAGATTTTTAGTGCAAACCTTGTGGAGTTTGTGATGGAATTTATAGATACGATATTCGTCTCCGTCATTTGGAATAAATGAATCTTGAGGAGTAACCTGGTAAATAGGACCATCGCCAACATTAGCCCGTGATGTTGTCACAAGAATAGTTTCAGAATCTCCATCTTTACGAATATCAAAGGTAAATGATTGTGGTAAATTAATTTGATCCACAACTGTGAGATTACCATGTTTTAATTTAAGAATCGATAAAATGGCAGGAGCCTGACTATCTGGATTTTGAGCATTGTAAACACCACCAGTAGACGCAAGAGCAATATATTGTTTATGATCTAAATTAAAAAATAGAGTGGTCTGGCCAGTATTGCCATCATATTCATAGGTAGCAACATCCGAAAGGTCATCGGCTCTAACAATATGAAGAACAGAACGTTGAATAGGTTGCATTGGATCAGGACCAATTGGATCATTGACATAGGTTACTGCAATTAATTTGCCATCTTCTGAGAATGCACCTCCATTGAATGAAAATCCAGGACCCCAATAATCGGTAAATAATCTAGTAGCAAGAACCTGTAATTGATCATCAAAGACACGAAGACGTGCTGTACCAAAATCATTGCTACCATCATCGTCGAGAAAAGTGAATTTTTTGAAATCATTTGAAGCAACACCTCCATCAACAATTGGGTAAGCAAGATCACCTATTATAGTATAATCAGTGACCAATTTTCCGTGTTCGTTTTTAAATAATTCACCCGCGAGATTTTGATCAGGGAAGACGCAAATGTCATAAACACAATAAATTTTTTTACCGTGTTCTGAAATAGATACTGGAGCAGCATAACCTTCGGTTGCTCTTACTGTAGCATCAGTAAGTTTAAGTTTTTCACACCTTTCAGGCATTGTATATATATATATTTATAAAATAATATTCAATATGTAAATAAAAAAATTGAAAAATATACTTAAATATTCCAATTATATTAAATCAAATCATTAATCAGAATGGCTCAACAACTTGATCAAGAATTAACTACATATATCCAAGAAAAGTATCAGATGAATGATAAAAAAGCTAATATAGCATTAAAAGTCGCAGAGTCGCTCCATCAAAAGTGTCTTAAAGATAATTATGATGCACCGAAACCAGTTGACTGGTTTTTAGATGAAGACATATATAAAAATAAATGGTTAGAAATTAAAAATTGGTTTAATGATTTACCAGATGACAAATTTAAAGAACTATTTTATCAAAATGATTCTTATCAAATATATATGAAATTTATGTATGATCAATTCAAATCAGTTATATAAATTTATTTTTTTGGACACGTACAACGTTGAGCAGGAGGAACACCAGCAAGAGCTTGTTCGATATGTTTACCACATCCACTCCAGGTTTGTTTTCCGCATTTAGGGCAAGTAACTCTTTGACACATAATATTATTATATAATATTATTATATAATTTAATTTATGATAAATTCCGCATTTTATATAATGATTTAATTTCAATATTTATTTACGTAAAACATATCTTTTTTTAGGTTTATTTTTCCAATATTTTTCCGCTTTTTTTTCTAACTTTTCTAATCTTTTATAGTAATCAGGAAATTCATTAAGATGAGCCAATGCTATTTTTCCTGTAATAATAATATTATTGTTAGTAACATTTGTAAATCTATCTTTTTTTCCATGTTCTAATTCAACATTCATACCTTTAATTAGATCGTCAACTGTAAACAATTCTTCATTCATTTTAAGGCCAACTTTATTTATAAAATACATTGCCTCCCGGTGGTCAACTTTCATCTTATATTAAGTATAAAGGATATGGAGAAAAATAAAAAAATTACTTAAGATAATATTTTCCATGAACATTAAATGTTTCAGGAGTTGTTTGGACAATCAAGCGCATAGTCTTATAGACAGGTAGAAGATGATTGAATTTGAAACAATCAGCCGTCCGATTACAGACATATTCGTACTTGTAAAACTGTGGAGTGATTTCGTATTGAATTAGAAAATCAAACTCCTTAGAAGCCGTGAGTTCGATCAGTAGAGAAGTGTGTTGTTTAGTGAATTCTGCAACGACCTTTGACTGATTTTGATGTTCAGAATTCACATCAATGTAAGAGACGTGGGCCGATTCCCTAACAAACTTCTTGATTGAAGTTGCAAGGTCTTCTTTGCATGGTTTAAAATGGTTACTATCCAGAACATGCACACAGTAGATCAACTGTCCGCAAAGGAACAGAACGACAGTAAAAAGACACACATATTGTTTCCCGCTCATTTTTTCTGTGGACATAATGCGAAAGAGTAGCATGTTATTAGTTATGATTGGATACCCCTTAAACTTGATAAATCAATTTTTCTTAGAAATAACGATTTTATCTCCACAGTAAACATTATTTTCTTTAATTTTGGCTTTATCATTACATTCAAAATCGAAACATTCGGTGTTAATACAAGCCTTGCATTTACCATCTATACAAATAGTTGACGATATAGATGAAGACATTTCGACTTTTTTACCATTGACAGAAATACCATCCCAACCAATATTCATATTTTGATCTCCAGCACGCATTTTAACACCAGACATATCGATGTGAATTTCTGGACCGTTGTTTGAATTTTGTTTATTTGACATTATAAGTTAATTGATAAATAAAGCAATAATTACATATCAAATTATAATCAATTTTTTAGTTAATTTTGTTAATCTCGCCAGTCTCTAATAAACTGGTCGTGTTTCTTTTCTTCACGATATGGAATATCAATACTTTTAGTCTTATCTAATGGTTTTTGCGGTGGATATTTATTTGCAATATATTGTAACCTTTTATTGGCAATATCGTCCTTTTCTTGGTCAGTTAATGTAGGGGTTGATTCGTTTTTATGTTCTTCTGATTCATTCATTTTACAACAGGAGAATAGGCAACCCATATTATTATACTTAATATAAACTTATAAATTTATATTAAGCTTATTACCGCATAAAATTATGATCGGATAATTTCATCATATTGTCCACGAATTTTGTCTTTTTTACCAAGAAAATAATCGGATCTATATCCAGACCAATAAGGAGCATTCCATGGATAGTCTGGATAACCAATTTCATCAAAACATCTTAATTGACCAAAGGCATTATCAACACAATTAACTGGAGGATAGAAATAATAGTCAAAACCTTCTATCATTGGATTATACCATAAATAAAGTAGGGCAAGAATTAGAAGAATTATTAGATACATATATTATATCTGAGTAAAATAAATAAAATTAAAATAATATAAAAAATATATATATACTAAACTATATAAATTAATATATGTATGCTGTAATCGAAAATATAAAAAATAATAAATCTATAATCGGATTTATCGAACGAACACCTGATTTTCTAGAATTTGTTAAAAAAGAAATCAACGATGACAATTACATTTATCTAACAAATGTTCCATTAGACGAAATTGAAAATGAAAAAATCTTCAAAAATAACAAATATTTGATCAATTATAATGACACTAAATTAGTCTATATTGAAAAAATAATTAGTATAGAAAGAGGATATATTTATAATTCCCATAAAATAGATATTAATGTATTATGTCAATGGAAAATTGTTGATAATAAGGTCAGTTTACAAAGAGATTGCTATAGTCGTTAATCAATGTAATCAATATAATCAATAAAAATTTGATTTTGAAAATGAATATAAAGACAAATTATATTCATTAATTATTATCTATATGTCAATTTACGCAAAATCAACTATTGCTAAAAACGAGCTCAACGAAATCCTCAAAAGTTTTATTAAATGTTCAGATGACGATTCACTACATGTCGCCATGCAACTAATTAAAATGGGAGCCGATCCAAATACACAAGATGATGACGGCAATACTATTCTTTTCACTGTAACTGCAACGGGTGATTTTAACACAATATCCCAATTTGTTCAAGCAGGTTGTAATGTTAATATTTGTAATAAACTAGAATTGTCTCCTGTATCAATTCCTCTTAATATTTTAAAACGATTAGATATTGTTAAATTCTTTATATTTAATGGATTAAATACGACTGAATTAAATAAGTCGCCTACAAAATTATCAGAATCAGTATTATTTAAAGATAACTTTTATACAGATGAAGAAAAAATCGCTATAATACAATTATATTCATACCGTGGTTTGGATTTACTAGATAGAGATTATTATGGTCAAACGATAGAAGATATGATTAAAACTAAAAAATTAGAAGAAACGCCGTTTGGTAAATACATTCTTACTGAAACAAGAAAATTAGAACAACAATCAACTTTGAAACGTTATGGTCATATTATGAACTGTCTTCGTGAAAATCGTTTCGATGAAGAAAATGACAATAACGATTATCATACATATGTACAGAGTGCTTATAATCTTATAAAAGATCATAAAATACCAGCAACTACAATGGACGAATTAGGACACGTAATACTTTATTATCTTAAGAATGTTGAGGATGTTGTAAGCTTTGTTCAACTTGCAGAAGATGATGCTATCTTACAATGGTATAGTGAAAAAACCGATCAAAATCTTGTTTCAATGGCAATTGAATACGAAAATGAGAAATTACTTCGTTGGTATCTAGAGCATAATGTTGGACATAAAAATCAACCAGAAGTTATGAAGATACTCAATGAAAATAGTCTTGAATTAACCCAAGAAGAATTGGAAGATTTTGAAGAATATGTTCCTAACCTATATATTTTACTTAATCGTGTTCATGAATATCTAGAAAAGAATATTTATGATTCGTCGCAAATTATTACTGACAATTATAAGAAACATCTACGTCTTAATTTTAGACTCATGACCAAAAATAAAAATATACCGATGAAATTAATTGATTCATTATGTGATGATCTTTTTGATGGTTTGATGAGAAATAAAATGTTAATAAAAATCTTATATCATTTCTGGAAGATTGATTCAATTCAATTTGCAAGTATGTTTATGAATCTATTTGTAAATAAAATAAAAATTGATTATCTAAAGTAATACTATTTAACTTGTAATATTATACTATTAATTATGTTGAAATCATTATCTCTTCGGGCATACAGTTCACAAACTCACACTCATACTCACAAGGTTTTTCATAAACTCTTTAAACATAAAATTGATATTAATCCATCGAATTTGTCACATCATGATCTTCGATCTCAAATGGCTCTTTATTTGATTAATAACCCAGAATTGTATCATAGAAATCATCCAGAACTTTTATATGAATTACAACAACATCATTCTCTTCAATATAAAAAACTGGAACAATTTAAAGAAATAATCGGGAAAGATATCCATTCAAATGATTCATCCGATAACAATATGATTGGTTCCTTATTTTTACTTGGTATGGATTATAAAATAGATGAATTATTATATGCTCATCGAAGACAGATTAGGAAAGTCGACGATGTCAAACGTCAAAGTCCCGATTTTTGGGCTTTCAACCTCCCAGAAGAATAAATTAAAGTATATATTTGTATTGTCTATTTTCTTTTTGACCAAACTGTACCCAATGTAATTCATAATCAATATGTTGTCTGAACTTTAAATCAGGATTAAGTTCTTTATAAATTTTCCAGTCAAAATCTGGTATTATTTGTTTAATACTATATATTATATTTTTATTATTATCATTAGAATACCAATGGTGCATAACATTTTCCATATTATGAAATTGATCATTAGCAAGTTCTGGATTTAATTCTTTATAAATCTTCCAGTTAAAATTTGGTGGTAATTGGGTTACACGTGGTATTTGTTTATCTTGAGATGATGAATTTGGTAAAACTCTTTTGTGTGTTTTGTTACAATCACACATTATATTATAATAAATAAAATTATATTAGTTCGTTTGACATCATTAATTTATTGTAATGCAAATTCTGTTCAAAAATATCTTGTTCATTGCCAACTATTACATCGACCAATTGATTATTTAGTATGATTGGTTGGAAATTAGAATATATTCTAGCTGTTGATTTAATTGAACCATTTAATTTTGTTTGAATATCCATCACATATTTTCTGTATTGAATAGCCTGATCGATTGTAATAGGATAAGTTGTATATTTATCAAACAATTCATCACATTTCTTCTTATTAGCAGTTGATTTAATTTCTTGAACTAATTGTAATAATTTGACTGTACTGTTAAAAGCTTTATTAAAGTCAACAACTTCAATACCAAGAATATGGAATTCTTCACGATCAACAACCTTAACTTCATCTGTAATTTTGATACCGCCTCCATCTAAAATATAATTTGTAATGATTGTATTGGCACGACAATGACTACCTTTAATCTCTGTAAAATATTCTCCTTGAGGAATAAGTCTTCTGAAAAAATGTCTGGTCATTTCAATAATACAATATTTTTTTAATTTTTCTTCACCCATTTGTTTATACCAATCTTTGTACATATTATGTTGATTTAATATGTCCATTTCAGCGATACTGATATATAGGGCATTAATTTCAGCTCTTAATTCCTCTAAGGCAGAATAATCATTGCCAATCAGTGATGTTAGATTATCATCAGTAACCGGATATGATTCGCCTGTGTCAGATGTATGAAGATATAATTTACCACTCCCGTGACTCAATTCGTGTAGTAAAACTTGAAGATCCCATAAATCACTAAACAATTTTTCATCCTTTACTAACTGATTCCAAATATTCTGATCCAATATTACTGGATCCATCATTTTGTAAAGAATTTGTTTAGATCCGTATTTTTCTCTTAGGTCGCTATAATTCGGTAAATTATAAGCTGCAGTGTTTTGCATTGTACCATAATCTCCCGCCCCAAATAATTGTTGATTAACACTGACATTTAATATAGTAGAATTATCCACGGTTCTTTTATATTCATTAGGTATTGGTATTCTTGATTCAATTTCTAACAAAACATTATTAAGTTTTTCCATATTAGTTGTTTGGATTGTGATTTCGGCACTAGCATGCCCTCTAATTTGTTTTGGATCATGATATTGTTCAATAAAACCCATGTTATAATCTAATTTGCTTTTAGTTTTGAGCCATTCAATTGAATATTTTTTAAAGGATTCTTCATTACCAGTAGTTAAAAAGTCAATCATGTGTTCCATACTGTTGACCATATGTTCATCAAATATTATGGGATATTGTTTTATATGGGTTAATGCTTGTTGTAACCAATAAACAGTAACTTTTAATTCTTCACCATATTTGTCATTTACTGATAATTGTGTATGATAAGGTTGTGTTTTAGTAAAATATGCATTGATTTTGTTTTTAATATTTTCTGGCATTTTTTCATACATATCTTCAGTAAATCCTTTTTCATAATAATTATTACCGCTTTGTTCAATATTTCCAGATACTACCATCTCTTCTTCAAGTTCTGTATTAAATATTGTTGGAAAAAGATGTTGATAAGGTTTTGGATACTTGAGATTACGCAACAGATTATCTAATATCTCTTCGGTCAATTTAGTTAGTTTAAGTTTTTCAGGTGTTCTTTTATGTTTAGATTGATCCTTCAAAAAATAAATACCATGATTTGTCCATAGATAGACCAAATAAGTTTCAATATCCTTGAATAATGTTGAATCTCCGTTATTTTTCTTATTATATATGTAATCAAACCATTCAATGATTTTTTTATTTTGATACATAAATTCGAATAATTCAATGATTTCATTATTATGTCGATGATTCTGATCTCTATAAATTCGATTAAAAGGCAATGAAGCTCTCATCATAAGATAGACAAATATTTTTTCTTCTTTAGAGAGACTATTGAAGAGTTCGTGATCATCTTCATATTTGATATAGATTTCATTATAGGTATTCATTAATATATTATAATGATAAATTAAATAATTTGGTTTATTCGCATGTTTTTTCATTTTTTTTAATTTAATGTACTATTTAATATATTTAATTAATAAACTAAATATTTTCAAAACAGTATAACTTTACACATTTCTTGGAGCTCTTCTTGGTGGTATCGGTTTGTTGGTTCTTTCTCCAGATGACAGGCCCAAACCATGGCTTCTTGGATTATCATTGCGAAATGTAAATACAGTAAGTGGAATATTTCTTGGACTAATAATTGGTCTGTGTTATGATAGTTATAAGGTGACGCATGGACATTACTTACTGCGGAGTTAATTTATTGTCCTTGTTTTTCTTCTTTTAACTTTGCACGATATTTTTTATTTCTTTCATTAATTAATTTTCTATTATTCTCACGATATCTTTTATTTGTTTCATCTATTTTTTCTTTATTGTTTTCGCGATATTTCTTCTTTTTCTCTTTAATTTTTTCTTTATTATTTTCACGATATAACTTGGATTTGATTTTTTGATGTTCTTTATTTTTCTTACAATATTCTTGATAATATATTTTTCGTTTCTCTTTATTATTTTCACGATATATTTTATAATGATCTTTATTTTTTTCATAATTTGATTTTTTTATTTCTTTAATTTTCTCCTTATTATTCTCATGATATTGTTTGATTTTTTCTTTATTATTTTCACGATATGTGTTGTTCCTTTTATTTATTATAGATTTATTTTTTTCATAATTCTCTTTAGATTTTTGACTTATTAACTTTTTATTTTTTTCATAATACTTTTTGCTTTTATTATTTATTTTCTCTTTATTTTGTTCGCTATATTTCTTCTTCTTCTCTTTAATTATTTCTTTATTTTTTTCACGATATATTTTACTTTGTTCTGCTAACATGTTTTTATTTTTTTCATAATATGTTTTCTTTTTCTTGGTTATAATAACTTGATTATCTTTCCTATATTGTTTTGCGCTTCGTCCCGGAATTTTCATATTAACACAATTCTTTGTCTGTTTAATCCATTCTCCTTCTCTGGAAAGTAATTCATCTTTGTTATTACACGGATATGCCTCCAATAATTCGATCATATTATCAGCATATTTAATAATTTCAAAACTACTTGTATAATCTTTTTTATTGGATTGATATTGTTTATAATTAGATCTATGATTATAAAGACGTTTATTTAATGGTTGTGCAGTACTTCCAATATAACATTTATCGGTTTCATTTGAAGATATTTTGTATATTTTTCCATTTTTATAATCAACAAATCTTGATTTCTTATTTGTATTTTTAAATATCACTTTGTTAACACAAGTTTTTGTTTCACTAATTATTATTTGTTCCCTTGTTATTAGTTCGGCATTTGTATTACATGGATATGATTCAATTAAATAAATTTTTGCATCATCAAATTTCACGATTTCATATGATGTTATATAACAACGTTTTTTTAAAATATATTGTTTATAATCTCTTTTATGTTGTAATAATCTAACATATAATTCTTGCGTTGTTGATCCGATGTAACATTTGTCTGTTTGTTTGCTGGTGATTTTGTAAATTTTTCCATTTTGATAATTTACCATTCTATATTATAGTTATATGAATTAATTTTTTATTTTTATAACGCGCTTGTAATATACTTAAAATAATATCAATACATAATTAATAAATGGAAACAGTTAAATATAATTGTGCAACATGTAATTTTAAAACAAATTATATATCTGCATGGGAAAAGCATATAGAAACAGAGAAACATAAACAAAGTGGTATAAAAAGAAAAACACGTAGAGATAAAAAAGTAGGTAATGCTGTTAAATGTCAATATTGTGATTATACACATCAAAATAAAACTTCTTTACAAAGTCATATTTTAAATAATCATGCACATAAAGAGGAAAGAAAGAAAGGATTTAAATATTATTGTGAAAAGTGTGATAAGGGTACATTTTCTAAAACACGTTATACAGAACATTTACAAAGCCAAAATCATAAAAATTAAAATAGTTTATAAAGAAAAGTTTTCAATATCGCCAAGAATTTTGTCATAATATTCATTAAAATCTAATTCTATTAGTTTTTGATTTTCCAATAGTAAGATCTTACAACCAGTTTCTTCAATGAAAGCAATATTATGTGTAATGATAACCATTGCACCTGTATATTCCTTAATTGCTTGAATAATAGAATCTATATTTTGTACATCAAAATGGTTAGTCGGCTCATCTAATAAAAGGACATGTGGTTTATTAACAGAAATTGCTACCATTTGCACTTTTGCTTTCTCACCGCCTGACAATAAAGCCATTTGTTTCATATGATTTGTACTATCCAAACAAATAATTCCAAGTAATTTTCTTGCTTGAAATTCATTTAGATTTGTATCAATAGTTTTAAGGTATTCTACCGGGGTTAGTTGTAGATTTGCTTCAATTTCATTAAATTCTTGTTCATAAACACCAAATTTTAATCGATTATTATGAATAATTTCAGAATGATCATTAATTGGTTTTAGTCGTTTAGCTAGTAATTTTAATAAAGTTGTCTTTCCGACACCATTTTTACCAGCCAACACATACTTATCACCATTACACAAAGTAAATTTTAAATCATCAAATAGAATTTTATCATTTGAATATCCAAAGGTTACATGAGATAATTCAATAAGTGGATTATTTAGCTTATTTGTTTGATTAAACCTAATATTTACTTTATAGGGTTTAGGGGGTTCTTTGTCTTTATTTTTTTCATAAAATTCATCGACAATTTCTTTTTTTGTGCTAGCTCTTTTCATTTCTTTAATTTTATTTTCTATAACTTTCCATTCTTTTTCTTTTGTAGCTTGTTCTTGTGCCTGTGTTTTAAGAAAATTATCATAATTTCCAACATGATAATTAAGTTGTTGGTTATCTAGATGAATAATATGTGTACAAATTTCATTTAAAAAGTTTGTATCGTGTGAAACCATTAAAATTGTATTTTTCCATTTGTGTGTTAAATAATCGACTAAAAATATAACAGACGACAAATCCAAATGATTTACGACTTCATCGAGCAATAATAGCGTTGGATTCATATAGAGTCCTTTACATAACAAGACTCTCATTTTGTAACCACCGCTTTGATCATAATATAAAGCATTTTGTTGCTCTTGCGGGAATCCAAGACCGTATAAGATTTTGCGGATCATTGCCTCGTCTTTGTAATATTGTAACTGATCCAATTTCTCAGTGATTTTATTATATTCATCAAGAACTTTTTCATCTTCACTTGTATCCAATATTTCTTCTAATTCATTAAGTCTACTGACTAATTCGTATTTATCTTTATTAGCTTCAAGAACAACTTGATAAACTGTTTTATTATTATCAACTTTCTCATCCTCTTGTCCAACATAGTAAACTGGAAAATTAGGTGGTATACTTAATTCCTTTTTATAAATATGTTTCAATAAAGTTGTTTTGCCAGAACCATTTACGCCGATTAATCCATATTTACTTCCGTAAGTCAGTGATAGATTACTGTTATGTATGAGGGTTTTTCCAGGAATTGTAATTGTAATGTTTTGCACATGAATATTTTTAGACATATTGTTATAATGATTATTAATTTATTCTTTTTATATGATTACTATTTCATTTTTTATTTATTATAAATCAATTATTCAAATACTTCTTTTAATTCATTAATTGGTAGTTTATCCAATATATGTTTATGTTCACAACCATCCAACCAACATGGTTTATATTTTTTATTTGATAACAATTCATATAGGGTTTGTGCATGAGAAATATCAACAAGACTATCGTCTTTACCGTGAAATATTTTAATTGGACAAGTTATATTTTTTATTTTTGATTTACTGTCAAATAGATCATAATTTTGAAATACCCATCTAATTACTGAATAACTAGATATAATGTTTAACATAGATTCATATGGCGATACCAATATGACTGGATCGTTCCATTCATGTTTTGAAATATAATCAATTACAATACCTGTTCCTAAAGATCTTGCCATTAAATATATTTTACTCTTAGGATGTACTATTTTAACATATTTAATAACACTTTCGTGGTCTTCGTAACAATTTTGTTCACAACTAAAACCTCCAGAATTACCATATCCTTGATAATCATAACCAATAACCGGTATATTTAATTTTTCACTTAATTTTGATAAGTATTCTTGCTGATGTTCATTTATAGTTGTATTACCATGTGAAAAGATAATTAGCTTATTGTCATTATAGTGTTGTTTAGGATAACACATAATGACATCTATTAAATTTTGATTTTTTGAATTGATTTTAATATTTTTAATTGTTGATAAATATGAATTATTCTGACTTTTTCTTGGAGTGAATACCAGTATATTTATAAAATATCGTACAATGATATTTATGTAATATATAAGATACGACAACATGTAATTAATTATATGTATTGAATTCGACTTATTTTTATAATAAATTCATTTTTTAGTTAAAAGTTGATAAATTCAATATATTATCTCGCGAACTTATTAATTAACAGTAAATGAATATCACTACCAGATTTAATGAATTATTCCATAATTTTAATCCAATTATGACCCATGTTGACGATTATCAGTATAATACTGATAATTATACTTTGTATATCACTAGAATAATGCACAATATATATGGAAATTTAGAATCATATGATAGAATCGTTATTCGAAACAAAGCAACTGAATATTGTGAGGCTTATTATATTGATTCCAAAAAAGATCAAAATATTTATGATATGATTATGCAAAAAATGAATAATGTAAATCAAATTAATATTAAAAAAAGAAAGGCCGACTGCGATATTGATATGGAATATATGTTCAAAAAAATGAAATTATCAGATGACATGGTTATAGAAAATAATTCAGATGAAATCATAGAGGATATACACAAGAAATTAAAACGGAAAAGATTTGAGGATATTGAAAAAGACAATTGTTACGAATCTGACGATGAAGGAATAGAACCAATAAACAAAAAGCAGAAAATAGAATCATAATAAAAATCATATTATGTTTACAATGTATTAATTAAACTATTTCGTGAAAAACTATTTTCAATTAATCTATTCCATAATCCAATTAATGTCCCAATATCATTAGGACAGCGTACAAGTGTCCCAGTATTTTTGTAATAACATGCAAGAATTTGACCATCCTGAATATTCCAAATATCTAAGACAAACGACGCAATAGCATGCTCATATCTCCAACGCTCGTCAGGTCCTTTAACTATTTCATCTAGTAATTGATTGGCAAAACTTGCTGGTAAGATGACTGCTGGAAAATTTGCTTTACCGTCTAATATCGCAAAAATTTCACCGCTATATTTACCAGAACATAAATGTTTTAATAAATTGAATTCAGTATTATTAACTAATAATTTGTGTCGGTAATTTCTTATATTTTTGCAAGAGTTATATAATTCTGCAAGATTCGCCGTCATTAATTCACTTTTGAATATCGAATCAGGTAAATTAATTACATCTACTAGCGTCATTTTATCCACATCATATTCATCATAAAGTTTACAATTGGTACATTTTGAATGCTTTTCTGTGGTAAAATATTCTTTGCATCTAATACACTTATATTCACCATTCAGACATTTTGAACATTTATTATCTTTTATAATGTAAAATTCTTGACATTCTTGACATTTTTCATCACATTTTTCATCACTATATAAAATTTCTTCTGCATCATCAAAATCAACAAGAAATTTATCCATTGTAATTAATTTATTAGCTATATCATCTAATAAGTTTCATTATTGATTAAATATCAACTTTTATGATATTATTAGTATAAGAAAGTTTAATCAGAAAATATCACCAGATGTGTTCTGAATAATAAAATTGTTATTGATTAATTTATTTTAATGCAAGATATTTTATTTTATACTTATAATATTTCATCTTATAATAATCATCATTTGAACCACCTTTCTGACTGGCAAATTTTGGCTGTTCGTTAATTGTTTTAATATAAAAATTAATATCATCACTAATACTTGGACTATTTAACCCTATTTTTTTAAGTAATTGATAAGATGAAAACAAAATCCTAGAAATTACAGTCTGTTCAACAGGAGGTAATCGTGATTGTGGCAATTCATTCGTAATCAATGAAGATATTTGATTATATACTAAACCATTTTCATTCTTAACATCCTTAATAAAATTCGTAATCATTGCAGGAAATTTTTGTATTGTTTTATCATTTCCAAACCATAATTCCAAAACAATTATACAAACCGCCCACCAATCAGATCTTTGTACTATTTCTTTATGTACAGGTTGACCGCTTTTTTTAAAACTAGCAGTTGTAGTTTCATCAAAATCAGGTGATGCATAATAATTTGTAATAGAAGTAGGTATTGGACATTGAGTTTTGGAACAAATAGTATCAAAATCAGTTATAGCAAGCGTGCCATCCGCACTGACTAAAATATTATCAGGTTTAATATCACCATGTGCAATATTGTTTGCATGCATATATGATACGGCTGCAACTAATTCTTTAATCCATCTTACAAATTTACCAAGATTACTTTTATTTTCAGTAATTAATTTAGAAAAAGAGGTTTCATTCATTGCTTTACGTAAGTCTGTCTGGAAATAGTTCATTAATATTAATCCAAATTTATCTGTTTTGTAAATACCTAAATAACAATTTATAAATTCTTTTACACATGCTTCCTTATTCTTCATAAATAATTCATATGTTTCTTTTTCCTTCTTGAATTTTGTAATATCATCTTCTTTTTTGAAATCGATAACTTTTACTGCAAATGATTTATCAGTTTTTTTATCTTTAAGTAAATAGATTTCTCCAAAACCTCCTTTGCCAACACATTCAGTTAATATGTAGTTTTTTAGTTCTGAAATATTTAATTCTTTTCCAATATCTTTTCCAATATATTTACCTAAAAGCAATGGAATAGAACATTTTGGAGATGAATCTTTCTGCGACATATAATTATATCTAAGAAAATTAATTGGATTATTAAGATTATAAATCTATATACTTTCATATATTTTTAAACTTATTAATATAGGAATCTACTAATATAGATTATATATGACATTTGACGCTAAATTTCCACATATAAGATTAGGTTTATGTTGTATAAATATTCAACTCAGACATAATGAAGAAATATATTCCAATCGCAAAAAGATTATGAAACAAATTGAAAAAGAAGGCATAGTTGCTGCTAAAAATAGTGCCATTGCAAATGTTAATGATTTGGTTAAAATGTTAAAATGGAATATTCTTCATGGTATCCAAGTTATGAGAATAAGTAGCGATTTAGTACCACATTCAACAAATCCACAAATTATAGAGAAATTTGGCAAAGAAGGCGAAGAGTATGCAAATTTAGAATTTTTACGGAAATATTTGGAAAAAGTTGGGCGTATTGCAAAACGTAATAATATACGTCTTTCGCATCACCCCGGCCAGTTTGTGCAGATAGGGACACCGACTTTTAGTATATTTAATTCAAGTGTCAAGGAATTGGAAATGCATGTAAAATTTTTGGAGATGATGAAAATGAAAAAAGATTCTGTAATTGTTATTCATATTGGTGGAGTCTATTGTGATAAACCAGGAACAATTACAAGATTTAAAAAACAATTCAAAATGATGCCAAAGAATATTAAGCAACGAATTGTATTAGAAAATGACGAAAAATGTTATGATGCGGATGAAGTTCTTGAAATATGTGAATCGTTAAATGTTCCGATGGTATTTGATATATTTCATTATAATTGTTATGGTAAAATACATAAAGAAGTGAAGCAAAAATCAATTGATGAAATGATGCCAAGAATATTAGCAACATGGAAGAAACGTGGTATCCGACCAAAATTTCATTTGAGTGAACAAGATGAGGATAAACGAACAGGGTCCCATGCAGTATTTGTTGAAAAAATTCCCGAAGCATTGTTAGAAATTCCGAAAAGATATAATGTAGAAATTGATATTATGCTTGAAGCTAAAGGCAAAGAAATTGCTATTGGTAGATTATACAATAAATATCCACAATTAAAACCAGCTGGTGCTGAAAGTATCAATCTTAATATCCCGAAAAAGGCATTAAAATCATTAAATGTTAAAGAATTGGATGAAATGGCTGAATGTCAATGTGGAAAATTGTAATGATTATAAGCATGATAATTATTATGATCTTTATTTTTCTCTTTATTTTCATCTTCTTCGTCGTCAACTGTTTCATATAGTAAAAATATACTCACGACAACAACCAGCAAAAAAACATAAGCGCGAATATGATATCTATCTTCTGGAATAAAGGTATTTAGAAATGCATCCATTGCGCCCCATAAACCTATATATAAAAGTATTGGTAAAATATGATCTCTAATATCAGTGAAACATGTGAATTTCATGTTAATATTATTTATAATTATACGGAAGAAATTTTATTATGATATTATTTTTCTACTACAAGTATATAAATGCTCTTTAACATAATTTTATTAATCATTATATTGTATGTTGCTTATAATTATATGAATAAAAAAATGGATTCGCAAAAGAATGATGCCATTAAAACCCTCTTAAGACAATCAGCCAGATGGGTTATGGCCTCAAACCAAGATCGTAACCCTATTATCGCTTTACAACATGCCAATTTCGGAGTAGGATATTTATCAGCTTTAAGAGATATTGCTACTGATGAAGAGATTGAAGCAGTAAGTGGTGTTAATGTTCAGAAGTTTAAGAATGAGATTATTAAGGAACAAAGCGCCATTACAAAACATGTCATGAAATTATGTCCGAAGAATGGTCCGAAGGTTCAGTTAGCGAATAATAAAGAGGAATTAAATTAACTATTTCGTTGAACTGCCTTTTTATGTTTATCTGTTTCAAGATGTTCATTATATGTATCTTTTGAAAATGTACCGATATCGCAATACTTGCAATAATATTTGAATTCTTTTTCTCTAGTTTCTTTATTTGAGTGTTCATTCAGCATGTGTTTTTTGTATGCAATTATATTTTTGTTTTTATAATTACATTTATTACACGTATGTGGTTCTATTGTATCGGATCGTGTTTTGCGTTTTCCTGTTTTATGTAATTCAGTTGTATAATGTTTATTTAATGCCGATTTATAATTTGATGCAAAATTACACTTTTCACACTTATATTTGTGATCTGTCATATTATAGTATATTGGTAAATATTTAAATTATTTTTAAAATTTTTCCGGAATATATAGATTTTTTCAGATTAACAAATATCGATAATATTTAAAGATTTATTATATTGGTATAATATATATAATGGAAATAAAATTAGGTGGTCTTAAAGGTGGTATTGCAATTGTTGATGCAGACGATTATGAGGAGTTGAGTAAATACAAGTGGTATCTTAATGGATATATAAAAACAACAACTAAAGGAAAACATTGGCAAATGCATCGTTTTATTATGAAAGTTACTGATTCGAATCAAAAAGTAGATCATAAGAACCATAATATATTTGATAATAGAAAATCAAATTTGAGGATTTTAACAGCAGCCAAAAATTCTGCAAATAGAAAGAAAAAAGCAATTGCAAGTAGTAAATATAGGGGAGTATGTTATGTTAACCGAACTAAAAAATATCATGTGGGAATAACAATTAATAATAAAAGACATTGTCTTGGTTATTATGATAATGAAGATGATGCTGGTATGGCATATGATAGATTTATGGTTCATAATAAAATAGATTATATAGAGTTAAATTTTCCAGATAAAAGAGAAGAATATTTAACTGAAACTTATGTATCGCCATTAAAACAGAAATTTTCACAATATAGAGGAGTTCATAAATTTCAGAATAAATATCGAGCAACGATTCAAGTAAATAAAAAATTTGTGCATATATCTTTTTCCGAATTAGAAGAGGAATGTGCAAAAAAATATGATGAATATATAGTCAAAAATAATATACCCGGTAGAAAATTAAATTTTCCTGACGAACATCCTGATTATAATCCAAATAGTAAGATAAAAACATTGTGTAAAAATATTGATGAAAACACTGTTAGCTTATTAATTAATAATTATAATACAAAAATAATTAAGATTGACAAAAATGACTATGATAAAATTAAATATTATAATTGTCGCGTAGATAAAAAACTTGGATATGCACGAATTACAGTCAATAGTAAATCATATCTACTACATCGTTTTTTGATGAATATAAATGATCCAAACATCTTGATTGATCATATTGATCATGATAGATTAAATAATACAAGAAAAAATTTAAGATGTGTTGATTATCATAAAAATGCCCAAAATACTAAGAAACGAAAAGGCACTACTTCACAATATATTGGTGTAATGTTTAATAAAAAAAAACAAAAATGGGACGGTCGCCTGAAGAAAAATGGGAAAAATATATTTAATTATCGTTCTGATAACGAAGAACATGTAGCAAGAAAGCGGGATCTTTTTATTATAGAAAATTTAAAGGATGATAATTATACACTTAATTTTAAATGGACCGATGAAGATATCGTCAAATGGAAAACATATTTAGAATCAAAATAAGATAAAAATTGATTATTAAAAGACATAAAGATAAATTTATAATGTATCTTTATTAATCAAATGGATGTTAATGTTACAGATATTCCAGATGAATTTATTACTAACATATCTAGTATTATCGTTAAAAATGAAGTGAAAATATTCAAAAAAGAAGCTGATATCTATGAAATTGTTAATGTTTTGCTTGAGAAAAATCAGAGTGAAGACCCATTTTTCGTTATAAATTTAGGTGATATTGTTAGACAATATCAAAAGTGGACTACTCACCTTCCAAATATTAAGCCTTTTTATGCTGTTAAATGTAATCCGGATCCGGTAATTCTTAGATTACTTGCGAACTTAAATGTTTGTTTCGATTGCGCCAGTAAGAACGAAATCGCGAAGGTTATTGGTGTTGGTGTTAAGCCTGAAGACATTATCTTCGCCAACCCATGCAAAATGAGTTCCCAAATCAAATTTAGCAGATCTCATGATGTTGACCTCTTAACATTTGATAGTGAAAATGAGCTCTATAAAATTAAATTATATCACCCAGAAGCTAATCTTTTAATAAGGATCAAGACGAATGATTGTAATTCACTCTGTAAATTTTCGAATAAATTCGGAGCAAATCTTGAAGAAATTAAGGATATTTTAAATGTTGCAAAAGGATTAAAAATAAATGTTATTGGAGTAAGTTTTCACGTAGGATCAAATTGTCAGTCAGTTGATACATATGCCGAATCAATCAAAGATGCTAAGGATGTGTTTAATATCGCTAAGGAATTAGGCTTTAATTTTCAAATACTAAATATCGGCGGAGGGTTTCCTGGCACGGATACGGAGAAAATTACATTTAAGGATATTGCCACAACGGTAAATGATGCGATTGCAAATTATTTTAATGATATAGAAGATTTGAAGATCATGGCAGAACCAGGAAGATTTTTTGTAGCATCGTCGCACACATTAGTATTGAATGTTATAAATAAAAAAATACGGATAGATAAAGAAACAGGTGAAAAGATCATCATTTATTACTGTAATGATGGCCTGTATTCGTCGTTAAATGGAATCGTAATGGATCACTTTGTTGTGGATGAAAGCAACCTCATTCCTTTTAATGAACGCCACGAGAAAAAGTATAAGTGTCAGCTTTTTGGCCAAACATGTGATTCCGCTGACCAAATCACAGAAAGTATTATGTTGCCAGATTTAGCCATTGGTGAGACGCTCTTAATAAATTTTTGTGGGGCATATTCGCGTGTGTGGTTTCCTAATGATAATAGTATAGACCTTTTTAATGGGTTTTCTATGACAGAATCCAAATACGTGCTCAATTAATTTATCTGAATAATATGATAATCATTGTGTCAATTTCATAAAGATTATTCCAACCAACAATATCCAAATACGTCCTTACATAAATTAATTATTCATCATCAGATAAACTAAGAGACGTATCTTTTTCCAACTCCGTCACAGAAAAACAACAATCACAACCGCCATCACCAAATCCATAGAAATCCATTTTATCATTAATTATATGTTTAATCAAAATGGGTTCATACTTTGCTTTATTTGCTTCATTGATGACGATATAATCACAATTATCATCATCTTCACTATCATTGTCATCAATTTCATCAATTTCATCATCAATTTCATCATCAACTTTGAAAATAATGTATTGATCGCCCATTTTTTGAACAATACCAAACTTATCATTTAATTCTTCATTAAATGATCGAAGATATTTCAAAAGATCAACCGGTTCTCCTTTATTAACTCTAGCACCTTTGGTCCATGTCAATTCTTTCAAACACGTTTCATACATTTTAATAAATATTTCTTCATTACTCTTACCAGTAAAAACTTTTGACTCGATTTTATCACATTTTTTATGTTGTTCAAACCAGTACGGCCGATCGATATTTAATTTATAACCAACAATATCATTATCTACAGGTTCAAATTTATCTTTATGATCATTGAACCATTTCTTAATTTTTGAAAGAGTAAAAGTATCGGAAAAGTCCATTGAAATTAATACTATGTTATAATAAAATTAGTCTTTTAATTAAATATTCAACTTTTCATTAAATAAAAATTGAATAACTAATACCATGATTTAATTACCATTATCAATAGTAATATATTATGAGTGCCTTTAGTCTTATTGCGATATTATCACTTTCTGCGTTTACATGTTGTCTTTCTTTTGGAACTTATCTTTGGACAAGTTCCAATATTTTATTAGCTTCATTCGTTCTTAGTTCCTCCACTTTACTACTTACATTTGTACTTGGTTTCCTAATTATGGTTTATCAAAAGAAAACAGCTAATGATGAATTTAATATATGTTGCTGTAACTTGTTCAATGTATTTATGATGATTATCTATGTTATGTTTGTCGGATCATTCCTAATAACTTTCGGTGGCATAATAAATGCATTTGTGAGTGATCAAACAACACAATATATTATTTTTGGTGCATATGGTCTGGTTTTATTAATTATTATTGTCGGTAGCATATCAATTGCATGTGTTAGAAAAATAAACCCTAGAATTAATGAAATTTTGTAATATAAATAACTTTTTTTTATTTATAAATATTAAATGAATTGTGCATGCGAAGTTTATAAAAAGAAATTTATACCACGAATTAAACAAAGTCCAATTATTTGTTCCGCCTATTTTGCCAGTAATGAGACGTCTCATGACATTTATCTTAAAGCATTACAATGGATTGAAACAGATGATAACGATGTTATTGGAATTAAAATTAAAGATTTTGAACATGATAATTTATTTATGGAAAAAGGAAAAGTCATTGTTTATTATCTTAGAAAAAAGTTGAAAAATAATTAATCTATTATATCTTTTTTATTCAATAAAGCATTCTCATGCAACCTATTTGCAGAAGTTTTATTATGCAACCTATTTGCAGAAGTTTTCCACTAATAAGACGACAGTATACTACCGTCATGCTCACAAAAAAAGAAAAATTCAATGTTAAACAGGGAGACGAAACAACCCTTTACATTAAAGGGTTTTTGTCCAAAGGGGAATCAGTTGAAGACTATCATTTATGGCACCACTCGCATAACCGAATTGTCAAGAAACATTACTGGAATGAGACAGCGAAAGGATGGAATTGGAATTGCGGTGATTTAGAATACCCGATTCCTTTTATAACTATAACTAACTTCGCATACAATCTTTATAAAAGTTCTAAATTTCTTAAAGCTCATCCCGCGATGATTGCTACTTCATTACTGATCGATGCCGGATATCATATTGGAAGATTAATTCATCAATATCGCAGAGTAGAGAAGAATACCACTATTTTATCTTACCAACTGTCACAAGAATTAGTAAGATTGCACAAACAATATGGTAAAGTGAGAGTGATCAGTCATTCACTTGGATGTAAATTATTAGTAAATGCGATTAGAGATATTCCACATGAATTTAGGCCACATACAGTACATCTTTGCGCTCCTGCATTTGATGAAGAAACATATGGACCTATATTAAACGAAATTTCCCAAAGAAGAACATATATCTATTATACTCCAAAAGATGTTGTCTTGTCTTTGGGATTAAGATCAATTAAAGGATATAATCCAATTGGTTCTGCAGGATTAAAAAAACATTACCCTAATGTAAAAACAGTAGATGTTTCTAGTTATTTTGCTGATTTCTGGATTGTTCATAATAACTATAATGAACAATTCCATCGGTTTGTCCATGAGGAACATCAGACCAAGATCTACTTACTGCAACAACCTAAAAAGAAATCAGAAGAAAATTGAAATGTACAATATATTTAGTTTATTGAATTGGTTAAGATTAGATGCATTTTACAGAAAGGAAGGATATTGTCAACAAGCTAAAAGAACATGGGTATAAACATACAGAGGATGCGATGGGTATAAAAGTACACATCAATCAAACACAGTATATTGATATTTCAAGGGGAGGCGAAGGTGATCTTTATTTAGATATTTATACGAATGGGAAAATTAACCCAAATAGTCTGGAAATACTAGAAGATCATGGGCGAATTCGCTTTGATTCACTAATTAAGGTTTTAGATATTGTAAAGAAAAATCTAAAGAAAAATTGATTTATAATTAGTCTAATTAATTTATTATATATCATATTTATTTCATCAAATCATGAGTTGTCCAGCTAACTTACAAAAACGTGCAGAAATTTTAAGTATGAATGGATTTGGTCCTCAGGCGCCTGGAACAGGTGAAGGTCAGAATTTTGTTTTATGTTGGTGCGAGGAATTAACAAAGGAACAAATCGAAACCCTCAAAAATCTAAGTGGAGCCGCAACAGTTAATTCCAGTGATTGGATTGGACATGGTTATGTTTCAGTTCGTTGGGATGAATATAATAAGATTAATAAAGTCTTGAATTCAATGTTAGAGATGGGTTGTGCTTTTAGTACTGTCGGTAAATTGAATATGCATTTTGAAAAAGGAGAAACTTATTCACCAGAACAAGAAGAATTAAAGGCAGTTGAAACACATGAAAAATTCGAAAAAGATTTTGGATATAGTATGTTGACCATGAAATCCTTTTGGCCTTTATATAAGATCTGGAATTGGAAAACAGAAGAAGGAAAAGCTTTTTGTCACAGACAAAGAAATAAAGTAGGTAAGAAACCGGCTAATTACCAAAGTAAGCATAATCATTATTTCTGGCCTATTTTTCAAAACTATGATCCAGAAACACTATTAGATTTGAATAAGAATGATACTAATAAAAGAAAAATTGATGAAGTTAAAATTGATGAAGTTAAAATTGATGAAGTTAAAATTGATCCAGAAATAAAAGAACCAGAAAATAAAAAACAAAAAGTCGAAGAGGAAGATGAATTATGTATGATTTGTTTGGATATAAAACCTGATACGATGGTTTTGCCATGTGAACATTGTGTTGTCTGTAAAGAATGTAGTATTGGATTAAGAAATACAAATGATAAAAAGACTTGTGTTAGATGTCGGAGACCAATTACTCATATTCTTGATTAATTCATACTTGCATCATACCTCTAACACAAAAATCACAATAAACATATTTCGGTTCTGTTTGTCTAAGTTTACATTTTTTACATGGAACCATTTCAACTTCTGATTCAGTTTGTTTATATGCTATTAGATAAAATTCTAATTCGAATTCATATTCATTTGGAAATGGATATCTACCATCTCTTAAAAAATTTAAAACATAATGAAATACTTTTGGACATCTATCAATAAAAATATTCCCATTGTCATCTCTTTCGCATTTTATTAAATTATTAGAAATGTCTTGGAAATATTTGCTTCGGTATAATGTTTCAGTTGTTGTCGTAAATAATTTCCCTCCAACATTAATAGTTATGATCATAAATATATGGTTTTAAGATGATATTTTGTTTATTTGATTTATGAGTTCAATTTTTTATGAATGAACGGAAGCGAAATGAATAAAAAATTATTGACGTATGGAAACAATTTTTTATGAATGAACGGAAGCGAAATGAATAAAAAATTATTGACGTATGGAAACAATTTTTTATGAATGGATTGTAAAGTAATTTGTCTAAAAAAGTTGATTTTAATATGTTATAACATATGTTCCTTTACTTAATACAGTATATCACAATTTTAAGGATGGAGTTGACAGATTTCTTGTTTCGTATTCATGGAAAGCATTATTTTCCAAATGGCGATATCAGTAAAGTTGTACAAGGTCCATTCAAATATGATAGACTGATGGAATTTCTTGAAGGATTTATTGATCATAATAATCTGAAAGATCTAAAAGTCGAATGTAATAACTCTGATTATTCTTATCTAGGCACTTATAAATTTAATGAGAATGGTTCACAATTAAAAATGAGTTTAGCAGATAATCCAGTTATTCCTGTTGGATTATTCAAGTTTTTGACTATTGAAACGCCAAATGTAAAACAAAAACTACAGAACATTGAATTGAACAAATATTCTTACATTATTCGTGATCTTACAACAGTAAAACCAGACGTAGATGTAGCATGGTCATATACTTCTATGCTAAATAATTTGAATAGAATTGTTGATAAGAATAATATTGAAAAGATTAAAATTACAGTACGTGATCCAAAGATGTATACGAATCATCTTTATGGATATATTGGCAAATTCAAATTTAATCAAGATGGATCAAAACTCATTCCAGATCTGGATACAGCCATTTTTCAACTTAGCCTATTTAAAACTGAAATCAATACAAAACAAATTTATGAGAAACTTAACCATATTGTGGATGATAAAAAGGTAGTTTGTAATTCTGTCGATTTAATAGTACCAAGATATATAATTCTTAATAATACGTCTGCTAGAAGAAGTACGTTAAAAGATATTAAAAAGTATATGGAAACAATTCCTATATCAGAAGTCAAACAGGTTAATATTTGTGATTTGGAAGAAATGACTGTTTATAAATTTTCCTTAGAAAATATGGACTTTAAATCCAACAACGGTAAAAGCTTGTCCCTTAATCTAATAGACTTATTAATTTAATAAGTGTATAAAAATTGATTTATTAACTGTTTAGACATTATATTATTAAATTATATTAATTCATTCAAAAGAATGGCAGAGTTTACATTTGATCCGATTGATCATATTCGAAAAGTTTATCTGGAAGCTTATAAAAACATTGAACTGATTATTAATAACTGTAAACTAGAAAGCATTCCAGATGATCCAGAAGATGAAGAAAAAGAACCTGCATTTCCGCCACCTGAAAAAGTGAATGAACTCCACCGGGAATATAATTTTCCACTGGAAGTTACTTTGCTCTTATGTCATCCACAAAAATCTAGTCAAATGATTAAATATAAATATTTTACTTTTTACAGTCTTAATCAGATCCTATCCAATATAAACCATTATAAACTATTATATGATCATACTCGTTTCCTTGATCTCGGACACAGATATCATGGCATGGGTCATTATGTTGTCTTATCTTGGGACAAATTCCAAAAGAAATTCTTTTTCAGACTAGATGGTGGATCAGATGGTATTTCTAGATCAAATCGGGAGGAATTCTTTTTCACTAAATTTAATCCAGTAGATGAAAAATATCAAAACAGGATGCTGGATTGGAATACGGCTCTTAATCTAATTACTACGGATGAGATTATGAATTTTGACCATCTGATCTTTGCTCAATAAAATAAAATAAAAAAGTTGATTTATCAATATTATCAATAAATAACTATCATATATTGTATTATTATTATATCATGCAATCTCAATATACGATTAATTTCAATCGTCTTGACCGAACATCCTTTACTGGTACAGACGAAGATCTTATTAAATGTCTTGAGGAAAATATTAATTTGAATAATATGCATCATATTTATGTCTATATTAAATCTCCTGGAAAACAAACTGTTTCATACAAATTTGATGATAGTTTTGATTGTCTTGAACCGTATGGACATATTAATAACGAACCAATCATTGAGACACCAACTATCCATGAAAAGATTGTTAAATTACTAATGGTATATAAAATTATTATTGGTGATGAATATTTTCATATAAATTCGATGGAAATGTTAATGAAAACTTTAGAAGAAGAAATAACATTAGAAAATTATAAGGATGTAGTTGTTGAACATAATCAATATTATGGTCTTGAGAATTATAAAGATTTGTATCATTTTGATGAAAAGTGTACTAAACTAATTAAATTTAATGGCTCATCGCAATTCATTGAAACACCAAATATTCATCAAAAATTATTCGGTGAAATATTTAAGATACAAATTGATGATATAGATATTATTATTGAAGATAACGAAAATATCCTTCAGATTAATTCAAAACAAGATGTATTGGATCACCTAACAAATATTGTCACTGAAGAAAATCATAAAAATATTCTAGTTTCAGATCGCGACAATAATATTTATACATTTGATGATCAATGTACAAGACTCAAATCGTATACCAATAATTCGACAATTGAAACACCAACCATCCATCAAAATTTATTCAATTCTAAAGTATCAAAACAGTATTATGTTCAACAACTAGGTAAAGAACTTGGTTATTGCGAATCTTACCAAGATTTAATAATTTTACTTGAAACAATTGTTAATCAACAAAATTATCAAGACATTCAAGTGAGATGTATCAGGAAACAAAATAATAGTGTTATGGATAAACTATTTACCTTTGATAAAAAGTGTACTAAACTCATCACGTTAAATAATTCTTCAATAATTGAGACGCCAACAATTGCTAAAAAAATCTTTGCTGGTCTTCAATATATCTGCTTTACTCCCCAATCAAATAATCTTCAAGAAATGAATTATGTAATGCTCAAACAACATCTCTCTGATAAAACAGTTGAAGAAATCAAAAACATGACTATTTATGATTTTCAAAAGAAAGCTACTTACAAATTCTCTGAAAAAAATCTAAGGTTTGAAGATCTAACAGCTCAATATTTACAGGATGATTTAATTGCACATCTTTTCGCAGATTATAAAGTAATATTATCTATTCATGATATTGACGAGGAAGATAATCCTTATAAATTAATTATTAAAGAAATATGTCATCGAAAAATACTTAAACAAAAGGATGAACAAAAGGAAATGGAAGAATATCGTCAATCTATTATGAAAGATAAATCATTTGAAAAGAATTTTAATCATCTAATTGAAAATTCTTATTTGGCTGGATTATACTTTGTGAAAAATGGAAAGATTATTGGGTCTGTTAAAGACAAAATGGTCTTCTATTATAATCATCCATATAAACGAAATATTAATGGCGGACCTTTTATTAAGGTTTGTAAGGAAATTGACATGTATTGGGAATTAGTTCATGATTTAAATACTTTTTTTGATACAGTAAAAGAATATTTTGTTGATAAGGTATCTACTAATCAAGTATTAACATTAAATGATAATTTAATTGAAAAAGCATCTAAAAACCCTGATCTTATGATGGAACTTATGATGCTAATTAATGTAACGGAAATCCTTAGTCTCTATTAAAATAATTTTATTTCTTTTATTTATATATGAGTTCTAAAACAATTTATAAAAAAGAATTCATACCAGATATTGGTATTGGAACATCCTTTATGTGTCTCTCTTATGGTTTTTTTCAAAATAATACATCTTCCAATAGTGTTTATAAGAACGCTATTGATTGGATAGAAAAAAATAGAAATACGATTGAGATTGTTGAGACTGTCACAGAAAATTACTCTAATTCTAATTTATTTATGAAAGATGGTAAGGTCGTCGTGTATTATCGAATGAAAAATTAGTTTGTTATAGCAGGTACTTTTGATTGTTCCTTTTTATGTTTCCTATATTGAATTTTTAATAAATTCTTCTTATATTTACGTTTCATATTGTTAAGAACGGTTTTAGCCCATTTATACTCTTTATTTGGTGAAGTTGGAGTATCACCTGAACATCTGCAAATATTACATCTGAGTAATGATGTCATAATATCATGTTCGCTAATCCTGAAATTGTTGTTTGAAGCATCGTGATCAATGATTTTAACATTAATCATATTATCAATGATAATTACAACCGCAAATTGTTTGCTTGTATCAGTAATTGAATCTAGTTTATTTTTAATGTGATTATAAAATGGTGCCCCATCAAATTCAGTTTCAGATAACCAATTAACTATACTGGGCATCTGTTGATTTTTGGTATGGACAATGAATTCCATAGGCGTTTCATAAAGATAGATAAATGCACCTTTTTCTTTCTTACTTTTGATATGTGAAATTTCTCCAAACAAATGGGATGCATTCTTAATCATATCTATGAGTAATTCATTATATGGTACAATTGAACCATTATGTAATTTAAGATTTTCAAGACATAATTTTGCAAACTCTATATCATCAATTTCTAATAATTCATCAAATTCAATTGTATTTAATGCATCATTAAAATTAACTAATTCATTTTCTTGTTCTTCATCTTTAATCTTTTGTACAATCTCTTCTTCTGTAACATCATTATCTGTTAAAAAGTCAATCAGATTTGTTTTACATAAAGGACAAATTAATTTAGGTGTTTGACGAATACAATTCAAATGATATTTATGATGGCAAGGTGTTTCAATTAACTGTCCGGTATTTGACAAACAAATAACACATTTATCATCATTAACAATTGTTTCATCTTCTAACTTTTCTTCATCAAAAAACTTTTTCTTTTCTGAATTAATTGTTAACTCGATTCTTTCGCTTATAAGATGCATATTAATCTTCAGGTGGGTTAGGTGTGTATCGTGAAAAATAAGTGTAAATAATCTGATAAATCCCGATTTATCCTCGTGACCTTTTGCAAATCGCGATTTTTCATCAGCCATAACATTAACAATTAAATGGTCTGTATCAATATCATTCTCATTAATGTAATTATATATGGCACAAGCTATTTGTTTATATTCAGGAAAATCAAGATGCTCAAAACATTCATCAAGAATCTCATCAATTTTCTCATCATCGATTTCAACATCGTATAAGTCATTTGATCTATACCATAAAAATATAGGTAATTCAATGGAACCGTCTTCATTCTCAATTATTTCATCTTCATCGATTTCATCAAAAATATCATCATTAAAAATATCATCAGTAAAAAGAGCAGTAATATTCGAAATTTTGGGTTGTTTCAACATTATACCGTATAATAGTATCTATTGTTTAAATCTTTTTATAAAAAGTTGTTTCCCTACGTCAATCACTTTTTAATTAATTTCGCCAATACTCATTAATTAAAAAGTTGTTTCCCTACGTCAATCACTTTTTAATTAATTTCGCCAATACTCATTAATTAAAAAGTTGATATATAAAAGCAATAAGGTAAATGATCTAATTATAATTATATTTTCAGTATGCTAAACTGTGTTAAAAACCATCTTACATTTGAAATAAAAGATCCAGACAGTAAACCGTATAAATACATTATTACATGTTCAACTGATTGTTGTTCAGAATGCAAAGATAATGAATCAAAATATGTCTTTACACAAGGAAAGGATACTTTTATAGAACCATGGATTAAAACATGTCTTAAACATATTACAATTCTATCAGCTAAAAAACAACATTGTAATATTTGCAATAAAAAAAGCAAAGTAGCCGAAAATTTACCCAAATTATGTGATGACTGCTATCAACATCTTTATGATAACCATATTGAATTACATAATACTTGCAAATTTCCTATCGTAAGTATTCAAGAATGCAATTGCAAATTTTGCAAAATGCGGTAACTAATCTATTTTTTATTGTATATCTACCACTTATAAATTAATTATAAAAATATAAAATATATAGAGATGATTGTAATCTTAGGATATTATGACAAAAGTAACTTGGGAGATCAAACTTATACTAAAGTTTTTCCACTATTATTGGAAAATTCAGACATAACAGATGAAATAATATTTGTAAATCCGGAAGAAATAGATCATATTCCGTCTAAAGCTAAAATAGTCATATGTGGTGGCGGTGATATTATTAATGATTATTTTAATAATAAGTTTGAAAAAGTTTTGAAAGGTTATCGTGGACCGATATATGCAGTCAGTATTGGAATTACATATCCGGCAACAATTAATGATAAATATTTGGGCAGATTTTCACAAATATATGTTAGACATCGTGATTATCATAAGGAATTGGCCAAAATATGTGGAACAGAACATGTTTTTCATATTCCAGATATTGCTTTTTTACTAGAACCATATAATTCAGATACACCTCAAGAATTACCAGAAAAGAAGAAGATTGGTGTTTTTTTGGCAAATGGAATCACTATTAACATCCAAGACGTTTTAGTTGAATTAGAAAAAGAATATGATGTTATTTTATATGCCTTTAATACGTCTGATCAATCACATGAAAGTGATGTTATTTATTACCAAAAATATTATTCAGATTTTACTTTGGGGCCAGTTATAACTGAACCAGACGATATGTTGAAGGAAATGTCTCAATTACATTTTGCTATATGTGTTAGATATCATAGTCATATATTCGCAATGATTCAAAATATTCCATTTGTGTCGATTGCTTCTAAACCAAAAGCTCAATTACTAATGAAAGATAGCGGTCTGGAAGATTATATGTATAGTTTTAAAGATAAATGGTCACCAGCTGATTCTGGCTTGTTATTAAATCTTATTCGCAAAACACTTATTAATAGGGATAATATGATGGATAAGTTATGGAAAATTGTCGACGGAAACCGTGATATTTTAGAGAGTTTAACATTATTTAAAGATGATGTAAAATCTGTTGAAAAGATTTATGCGGAATGTCAGACTCTTATTGAAAAAGGTTATCCACATGAAATTGTAGCATCCAATGCATTATATAGAATTACTGGATCTGTTAATGATAAATATATGTTTGGATTTGTGGACAATCTCAAAAAAGAAAAAGGATTGTTTGATATGATTAAATGGGTCTTTGAAGATTTTTTTAGTGGTAATCATATTGATGGAGTTAAATTCTTACAACCAGTTTCACAATTCGCTGGAGTTCATCGTAGTGGATGGGAATTTGTTTCTAAAATGCTAAAACAATTTGAAAAGCCAGATGGAATTTTATGCGATTTGTATGTTGATGGCACCTTCCATTGGAATGAACATCTCTACGCTCATCAGGGTATTATTCCATTCAAGAAAGATTGGATTGGTTTTATTCATCATACACTTAATACTGAATTTTCTGATTATAATGTGATTCATTTATTCAAAAACATTAGATTCAAACTTAGTCTTAAACATTGTAAAGCTTTAATTGTCCTCTCGGAACATTTGAAAGTATGGATCGAAAAGAAATTAGGGAAGAAATATAAACATGTTAAAGTGTTTTGTCTAACTCATCCAACAGAATTTAATGCGCAAACTTTCAAATACTATGACTTTGCATCTAATCCCAAATTCGTTCAAGTAGGTTCATGGCTTCGTAATCCTTATGGCATTTACAGAGCACCTTTGAAAGGTCAAAAATTTATGCTTATTGGACCACAAATGAATAATATTAGACACCCACCTAATCTACAAATTAAATACAAGAATGATTGTGATAAATGTTATAAATATCATCCATGTTATCCTAACGACGATGATCATTGTGATCATTGTGATCATAATGGTCATGATGGTCATGATGATAATAATGATTGTCATAAAATTTGCAGACCACAATACCATGACAATCAATGTTTTAAATTTATCTTGAAATTCTTGTGTGAAGCTGGCGCACCTGAAGCTATTACATTCAAAGACACAGAATGTACTTGTACTAATACTTCATCTAGTTCATTATTTGAACACCGCAATAATGTTAAAATTACTCAACTCAATCGTGTTATTAAAAAGAATTATGAATCTGTTACAGTTTTAGAAAATCTTGATAATAAACAATACGATAAACTTTTAACTAATCATGTTGTCTTCTTAAATCTTGTTGATGCTGCTGCAGTAAATACCATTATAGAATGTATTGTACGAAATACCCCTGTCATTGTTAATAGATTACCCGCCACAATCGAATATTTAGGTAAAGATTACCCGTTATTTTATGATAAATTTATTGATTTAGAAACATTGGATATTAAAACAATTCAAAAAGCTCATACTTATTTAACTAAAATGGACAAATCAAGATTTATGATTGAGACTTTTGTTAATGAATTTGAAGAAATATTGAAAGAAATTTAAAAAGACATTATATTATTGTATTATTATATAACATAATGGCTGTAATTTACAAAATGAAAATGCTCTGGCATATGGGATTTTGGGACCATCCAAAAAACGGTCTAGGAGAATATCAAGGTAAAAAAGTATGGTTTCAAATTGAAGATGATGGTACTATTCTAAAAGAAGAAGATTATACGCAAGAAATCAAAGACATTATAAAGAATTACAAATTTGATGAAGATGATGGTGATCAAATTGACTCAACCGATGATTACTATATTGAGCATTATCCAGAATGGTTTACACCAAGTATTGATGGCGTGAAACAATTTATGCCAGCTTATTTTAGAGTTTGTCATAAATTAACTTATAAAATGTATAAATTACCAGAAGATGTTCTTAAAGACATTGAAGAATATGAAAAATTATTAGAAAAATATAGGATTTATAATAGCTGGCATGATCCAGCTAAATTCAAACCATATGACAGTACAGTAGCTAGACAACAAGAATATTATGATGATATTAATTCAAAACCAGGGTTAAGAGTAAAGGCAGATGATTTGGTTAATTATGAATGCGTTGGTACTGTCAAAGAAGATGAAATTGAATGGTTTAGTCGCCCATGGAATTGGACTAAAAATTGATTTATTATTCTAATATCCATTTAACTATTATTCTATTATCCATTTAACTATTATTCTAATAAATAAATGGATAATTTACCAATAGAATTATTACAAGAAATAAATGATCAATTAGATTTTTTTGATCAAATAAATTTTAAGAGTATTGGCAAATGGTTTCATGATAATATTCTAATTAAACAAGTTATACCATATATTTTAATAAGAAAACATATTGGTCATGGAACAATGGATATTATATATTATGTCAAATTAGATAAATTGTCTCAAATCATAGAAAGATATTCACAAGAATGGATTAATAATCATGATTTTCATGATATTAGTATTTTAATACCAAATAAACCATCAGATGATCATGTTTCTAAATGTGTATCAGATTTTGTTTTAAGGATTCATAATAGCCAATTATATGCTGGCGACAATCCATTTAATCTTAGAATAACAATTATAAAATGTCTTGAAGTAGCAAATCGAATACTTGCATTAGCTGATTCTATATAAATTACGCATCCATCACCATCTTTAAAAATTCATTACAATCAATCATCGATGTTGTAAAAACTCTATCAATGCCTTTTTCATAAAAATATTGTAATTCATCTAATGTTATTCCACCAATAAATATGATATCTGACCCCTTTTTAATATTATATTTAATAGGACTCCTTTTATCCATAAACCCGGCTTTTTTAAGGCTTTCAAATGTAAACATATGCTGGTAACCAAAAACTTTTAAAATTGTTTGCTTAGTTTCTTCTGACGGTTTCAAACAAAACTCCCTTAATACATTTAAAAATTCAGAATCTTTATTTATTTCTTTATTATGTTTTAGTTTATTAACAATTTTATCTAATGTGTTAATATGAAAAGCCAATTCATCTTTCAGTCTGACCATATCAACTAATTCTTTTAATTTATTTTTTTTATTTGGATCATCTTTCATCGCCTTAAAGCTATTAGTATATTCATTTAGGATAACCGAAGCGACATAAATATCCTTATCCTTAATAATTTCAAATAAATCATATGTTTTTAGTTTATTAAATTCGTCCTTATCCACCACTTCTAAAAAATTTCCATAATAAGTAATAGGATCAGCTAATAATGATTGTAAAAAATATCTTCTATCAATAATGATGGTATTTTTATATGGATTAAGTTTATGACGATCTTCATTCAGATATATTTCAAACCGTTTTGCGTAATCACCATATGATTTGATATTCTTACCGATGTTAAATTGTGGAATAATATTACGAAGAATCAATAGATCCATAAAATCATTATTCATTAAATTAATATATAATTTGGGGTACCTCATATCCCACAGTTTGGGAGTCATGTATGCACCGATGACATCAGCATGTTCTATAATCAAATCATCCTTGATGTCTTTTAGGTAATAGATATATTTTTTCCTTGTAGATGGATAGAAGATTATCTTTTTATACTTATCTGGTTCTTGCTGAATTTCTACTCCAAGCTTATGCACATCGTTCCAATTTGGATAAACTAACAATGTGTTTCTTATTATTTCATGGGAAATTTTTAAAGGATGTTTTGACTTGAAATGTTATTTGTCAATTAACACATAAAAAATGATTAATGAAATAAATATAGTATTTACTTTATAATAGAATATAAATGGATAATTTACCAATAGAACTTATTCAGGTAATTAATGACAATTTAGATTTTTTTGATCAATTAAAATTTAAAAGTATTTGTCAATTGTATCATAAAAATATTAATATTAAACAATACATCCCACAAATATTAATTGATATTCATCCAATGTTTGAGGAAAGTGAAACGCGATACTTTATACCCTTGAATAAATTTTATTCACTTACACAAAAATATCCTGACATTATTAAAAGCACACATAATACAACATATTCGATACATATTATGATACCGTATAAAAGAGCAAAATATCCTTCAATTGATTTAGTTGGTGGGTCTATGTATTTTGATAGGGATATTGATGACGATACTTATACAGCTCCTGCAATAGATTTCAATATGAAGACTTTTATTAAAGAATGTCTAGATATAACTAATTTATTACTAACAGAAAAAGATGTTATCTAAGTGATTAATTTGTTTTGATTCCATTCAAGAAAAATTGGTAATTGCATTCATGATTATGTTTAAGGATATACTTGCCATCCATTTCCTTTTTAGGAATAATAGCAAATGTGATGAATTTGAATAAATGTCCATATTTTTCAATTAATTTATTAAATATTTCAACGATTTGTTTTTGTGGATTTTTATAAGCACCACAGCCAAAAGCTGATAAAACAATTACATCATGCCCTTTTAGACTAGCAGTTTGGAAAACTGTTGATAATTTCATAAAGGTGATTTCATATTCAGTTTCATCAAGAATATCTGATTTATAATGTTTAATTGGAGCACATGCAATAAATGACACATTAAAAGGTTTTGCTAATGGTGTTAAATCAATATCTTTAATCACTAATACATTTTTAGAGTAAATGCATTCCAGTCCATTAATTGGATACAAGCCATTTTGTAAATTTAATGTTTTGAAATAGTTTGACCTGCAAAATAATGATTCTTCATAACCATAACCTTCCATTTCTATTTGACTTCCTGGCCATGAACCGTCTGCTATATTCAAAACAACTGGATTATAACCATTAGTAACAAAACATTCTGCAACTTCCAAAGGGTCATTTGGAACGATACGTATTGTTGGTTTATTATCAGTTATTGTATTTGATAAGTTTGGTTTATAATAACATTTTATGGATTCATTAACTGGTACATTTTTATATTGACCAATTGTACAAACTGTTTTGGTATGTTCATATGCATTTTTCCATTGTTCCATATTTTTGTTTGACATTAGTATATTATATAGATTGATTTTTATGTAGTTTATGGATATAAATAAATTAAACAAATTCATTTTGGCATTTCAACGAACAGAAACTAATGCTGTTAATTGGTATTTTTCGTGAGTTTGAACATTCTGCATCAGATACAAATTGACTCTCCAGTTTAACAGTTCTGGTATAGATATCAACTTCCTTTTTCAGATCATGTTTCGTTCGATAACATGATTTGTTACACAAAAGACAATTGTATTGTTGATATTGATGCATGACATCCATCGCAATTGATGATTTGTGGTCAGTGTCATCAGTTTCAATTTCACAATCATCAATGCTACACACGATTTGATCACATAATTTGCTTTCGATAAAAGGTACAATAAACTTGTTAAGCATCATTTTTGTAAATCGGTTACATTTCTTTGACATTGGAGAATTCAATAGTTTCATAATGTAATAAATGCTCTCATCACGGAACATAATATTCTCCATGATATCAATCGCTTCTGGATGGTCTTTAACCATTTTCTCCATGTTTTCATCTAATTCCGTATAATAAATATCGGAATCAACAAATCTGAAGGAAAAAAGCCTATAACCAAATTCATCAATATCATCATTCGGATCTTCCGCCAATCCTTTATACAATCCACTTTGAGTAAATAGTTCAAATTCATATGCAACGATACAGTCAAGCAAATTGATCGTATAATCAGATAAATGATAACCATGTTCAAAAAAGTAATCAAATAAAATTTTGTTATACGTCATGATTGAAATGTGCAATTCCTTACATTCTGGCACCCTTGGATCATACAACGAAAATTGCAAGTCAATGTTATCGGGTAATTGTGTATGCTTCTTTTGTTTGTCTAGAAGTTCTATTTTATAATTGTATGGTTGACGTAGATACCTGTAAATGTTGCCAACAACAACATACGTATAAATATCATGATGGGTTTTAACAATTTTCATTAATTCATTGCATTTAACTACATCATCTTCAGAAATAATAGTGTCTGGTATTTGTTGTACAACCAGACCTTCAATATATACTGCATAATCAGCATCTTTAGCCTTTACCCGTTCGATAATCTTATCAAAAATAAAATCGTATTTGAATTCTTTATACAAGTTTCGGATTGTGATATAATCATTCGATTCTAATAATTTTTTAATTAAGGTGGTCGTGTCAAATGGATATTCATCTTTGAAATTCTGGTATAACTGTGTGAATATGTCATAGTCATTGTATTCAAGTAATTTAGTAATCAAATTGGCTCTAGATTCTGGAACGATATTGATTAAATTCTTAATTAGTACTTTGAACCGTTTTTTCAAATCAGTGATAATTTTGTGCTGACAAACATCAATTAGTTTTTCCAGAAGATGAACGTTCATAGTATCAATTGCTACGGTTGTTAATGAAGTGTTACCAGTGTTTTTGAGAGTGGCTAATTCATCTGGATGCATTTCATTAATTAGTCTCATGTATTCCAATTTGTTGTTTCGTTTCATTGCAATGAAAATCGGGTGAGTCTTGGACGCCATGTTATGGATTTTGTCCTTGGTATTATTTAATAATGTTATGGATTGTAAGGAGTTTGATATTCAATTTTTATTATGTAATTAGTTCAATGAAAAAAATGAATATTAATACATATAATCAATGTTTATTTATAGAGTAATAAATGGAAAAATTACCTATTGAACTCATCCAATATATTAATGAAAAATTAGATTATATTAATCAACTAAATTTTAAGGCTATTAGTCAAGGATTTTATGCAAGTATTATGATCCAACAATTACCTTATCTATTGACTATGTATAAATTTCATCAGTCGGATGATAGTAATTATACTTTTTATACAATATTTCCAATGAATTGTTTTCGTTTGGATGAATTTTATATTATAAACCAACAATATCTTGAAGATAAACATTTATGGGATTATGATGTATATGTGTTGAATTCAAATAAATATATTCAAAAACCACATGACATATCAGATTTTGATGAATTCGAATATTGGATTAGTTATAATGCTGACATAAAGGATTATAACAGTTGTGATGAAGATTATGGTTTAGAATATAGAAAATCAACTATTAATATTAAAGTTAATGATAATCGTGATGGTATATATGTAGACTATAAACCATTTAATATGAAAGAATTTGTTTTAAAATGTATTGGTATCGCGAATGAAAGGATTATGTGATATTTAGTTTGGTTTGCCAGAGTGTTATGTCATCAGGTGTCCATGTGAAATTCATTTTGTAGGAGTCAGTTAGATTATGGGTTATGAGGTAGATATCGCGGGCACGGGCGGCTGTTTCTTCGTTGGTATAGGAGTGTTTATATATTTCTTTATTATTTTTACAGATAAATGCTTGCCAATTTTTGCGATATTTTCTTATACCAAAGAAATGGGATTTTTTGATTAGTTTTGTTTTAATAGTTACTTCATTCATTTTATATTTCTTAATATTTTTTTCAATTTCTTTATCAGACCATTTATGATTCAATTCAAAACCAACTTTTGGGTAGTGCTTTAATATATATAAATCACGTCTTATTGACGCCTCCAATTCAGTTTCACATAAATAATGATATACCGCCTTTTTATTATAATTTACTGTTGCATACCATTTGGTTCGATGTAGACTTACTCCTATATATTTTGATTTTTTAACCAATGTATTTTTAACTGGTTTGTCATTCATATTAAGTTTTTGTTTCCATTCTTTGATTATATCATCATCCCAATCATCAAAATTCATTTTATAATGAGAATTCGGACAATATATTTTAACATATAAATCTCTTAGTCGTGCGCCATCAATTTCTGAATTACAATTACATCGATAAACAATAGTTCTATTTACAAATACACGAACATCCCATTTACCTGCTGAATATGAAACACCTATATATTTTGAAGTTTGTTTTCTCCGTTTTTTGGTTTGATTAAGTGTTTCAATAGACATATTTAATTTGACTTTCCATTCCTCAATTTCTTCATCAGTCCATTCAAAATTCATCTTATAATGCGTATCTGGTATCATTAATTTAATATAAATATCTCTTGCTTTGGCAGCCTCTTCTTCTGTATCAAATTTACTACGATAAATAACTTTATGTCCTTTTTGTATACGCACATCCCATTTGTTTTCTTCTTTAACAAATGCAACACCCATATATTGCGATGTCGTTTTTTCATTTATTGCTTTAGTTTTATTTTGTGTATTATGTTCATCATCTGACAAACGAAGATTAGATTTTCTATTATCAGCAACGTCACTGTTTTTGTGATCGACAAAAACTAATGGATCAGTTACTCCCAATAGAAAACGATGTAAACCAGTTTTTTTATTATTAATTGTAATATCAATATAACCAGTTTTTCGAACAGAACATTTATAAATTTTAATTTTATCATAATCTTCTTTATCTATTTTCACTGTTTTTGTAGTAGTCGATATTAATAATTTAACAGTCTTATCGTCGATTTCTTCACAAAGTGTTTTTATTTCATTTGTTTTGTTATATTCTGGATAATCATTTGGAAAATTCAATCTCTTGTTTGGTATTTTATTATCAATAATATATTTATCATATGCTTTGGCACATTTAATTGGATCTTTTGATGTTAATAAATATATTATTTTCTTATTTCTAATACATGATTGATATTTACCATTCGACCTTTTAGATACACCAATATATTTAGATACTTTTTCCTTTTTTTCTTTTCTCTCTGGTGGTTTATAATCTCGATTCATGTATTCTTGTTTTTTGTCTGGAAAATTTAACTGTATATGATCAAGTTTATTATGCACAACAAACATATCAAATGCTATTGCAGCATCATTTTCATTAGTAAAAGTTCCTAATCGATGTGATATGTAATTAAGACGAATACATGCTAAATATTTCTTTTGTTTTTTATAATAAGAAACGCCTCTATATTTACTTGAATATTTATTAGCAGTTTTATCACGATGCTGATTCTGATTATTTAATAAGGTATTTGTAACTTTCAAATTATTAGTTCTATTATCTAATGGTTTACCATTTATATGATCAACTTTAGTACCACGTGCCGCATTTGTTATATACCTATGTATTAGTATTTGTTTGCCATCAATTCTTCCTACTACATAACCATTACCATTTTGATGCCATTTATATTTTGATAATTGTACATGTTTATCTGGAGATACTAATGTTGTACCTCCACGTTTACCATTTAACTTAATTTCCATATATATACTATATATTTAGAAATTTTTAAGTTGTTTTTAAACAAAGAAATTCTATACTAAATTTTTAATCTTGTTTTTTAACTCATCAAGTTCTTGCTGTAATTTAACTTGTTCTTCTTTGATTTTTTTAGTTTCCAATGCCTTTTGATGTTTTTGTGTGCGTTTATGTTGTCCTTTATTCCAGATTTGAAAAGAGCCAGAACATATTTCACATGTTTCTGTTTGTCTATAATCTTCTTTATGCTCTTCATAATATTTCTTTCTATATTCTGTCATATTCGCCGTTTTTTTATTTGACATTTATATATTATAATGGTAGATTTTTATGTAGTTTATAGACTAAATAACATAAATAAATAAAATAAGTAAATTATCCAATGATTTCATCAATCATGTGGAGCTTCAATGCTTCTTCAGCTGTTAACCAACTCTCACTTTTAAGTAAATCTTCTATTTTTTCACGCGAACATTTACATTTTTGGAGATAAATATTAACTAATTTATCATGTAAATCGGTAAGGTGTTTAGAATAAGATTTTAATTCCGTATACTTACCTTGATTGCCACTTGCCATGCAGCTCTAATAATTTCTTATTAAAATTAGACTATACCTTAAGCCATATAATGACCCATTGACATCTAGTCGTTGAACATTTAATTGTTTAGCTGCTGATTATCCAAATTATAAAATTGTAACACATAGTATTTATAATTATTAGGATTTTCCAGCAATTTGTCAATGTTGCGAATATTTAATTCACTAATAGTCTCAAACTATTATTAAGCTCATCTCTTAAAGCTCGTGGATCATAAAAGTTGCATTCCGCGTCATCATACGTTTATCACACGCCACGGCCATGATAGAAGCTGCACTGCATGCTTGACCACTTACAATGCTTGTAAAAGTTACGAATGGGTATTTCTTTTTAACAAGTGTAAGAAAATCAACAAATTTCAAAATAGCATTAACACTGCCTCCACCGCTATCAATTACGAGGAAAATCTCAAATCGGGCTTTACCATCCTTATATTTGTCACTATTCTTGTTAATCAGCTTCGTAATTTTCTTAATCAGTGTCTCAATACTCGTAGATGTCACGCCCATAGTAAAATGAATTTCCGAATCGATCGTATAGATCATTTTATCATTCTTAAAAAGCTTAAACTTCTTGCGGTCCGGCTCCATAGTTTCCCTATCCGAATCCCCATCAGAATCAATCTCATCAAACTTCCGCTTATTATTCTCTTTTATACCCCAATATAGATCCATTAATACTTTTAATAATATACCAAATCTTTAAGCCTCTATAGTTACTTTTTCAATTTTTTTATATGGCAATTAGCTAAAATTATTTAATATCATTTAGTATTATAAATGATTCTAGCTATAATAATCTGCATATTGATCATTTTATCTTTATTATATGTCCAAATTAAAAAGACCATGAAGATATTAACTGGAATTATTTGTATTGATCGGGATAGTGATTTGGCCCCACAATTATATAATAGTATCAAAAGAAATAAAGCAGAATATATCATCATTGTTACCCGTAATTCAGATCTTAATATGATTAATTTTTGGAAAGGGAAAGCAAATGTTATTACGGTACCGCATTATGATATTCAAGAACGACATAATTTTGATGCAATCATTCAAAAACGTAATATTATTGTCCAATATGCTATTAAATACAATTATGACGCAATATGGTTTGTCGATGCCGATGTTATACCATTAGATGGAACATTAGATGAATTGGTAAAAACAGATAAAGATATTTGTTTTGCACCATATAAAATAAAGAGATACGGATATCCATGTGTTGGTATTAAGTCAGAAAATCCACCGTACATTAAAGATTACAGAATCACTGATAACGATAAAAAATATAAAAGAAAAGAATGTATTATAGGCGGGCTTGGTTGTACATTAGTAAAATCGTCAGCATTTCATATTAAAATAGAATATACAAGAATTATTGATAAAGGTTTATTTGCTGATGGAGAAGATCTTGGATTTTTTATCAATTGTTATAAAGCAGGATTAAAATGTGAATACTTACCGAATTATATCCAGCCACATTTATATGATCGTACATATGCTAATAATTCATGATGTAATTTTAAGGATTTGTTTATATGCATTGATAGCTGGAACATGATATTTTGTAATTAACAATTTAGCCATAGGTTGATTATATTTCATCGCAATATCAACAACACTAATTTGTTTATGAGTTAAAATTAGCGGGTTGGCCCCGTGTTCTAATAATAATTTGACAGAATTCATTACAGATTTAGAAGGATTTTTTCGCGCATAACAATGTAGTAAAGTTACTCCATTCTTATTTTGTTTATTGACATTATAACCCAGCTTAATTGCTTTTTTAAGGGTGCTTATATTATAAATTGATATCTTATACGGATCAATATTTAACCATGTTGTAGTATCAGCTTTTGACAAATTAATAACAGTCATATCATCATTTTCAAATAAATCATTATCATCGAATTGTATATCCATACCGCCAATTAGAAATTTTAGTTTTATATATTTATATTGTTCCATATTATTATTAAGTCAAATTTTTAATAAAAATTGATATTTTAATATTATGACCAGTTTATTATCATACTAATTTATCTTTTCAATGAGTGCAGACGATACAATTCTTGTCATCAGAACTCTCAACCCCAACCGAAAGAACGGTGGTCCAATTTATCTTTATCGGGTGGTATGGGTTCAGGCTGCTGAAAATTATTCTGATTTTGAACATGTTCGGAAATATGTCCCACAAGATCGGGCAACTGCAAGCCGTCAACAGGCATTAATCATTGCTCATAATATGGATAAACGTCAACAGACTGAATATGGTGTTCATGAAATTTCCCATGATGTTGAATATTGAATATTAAATATTAAATTATTTGTTTATTGAATAAATTAAAGTTATCAGTAATGCTTTTCATCATAATTAGTAAATGTGTTGTTAATTTCTTTCATTCTTTTACTGAATTCTGTGATTTTTTGAACACATTCGGAATAAGTACCATTGAAGACAAACATAGGAGCAATAGTATTTACAGTGAACTTATCAAAGTCCTTGTCTTTATTGTAATATTTGTCAGCGATGGATGTCATGTCATACCATACACCTTCAATTGTCAAGACACAATGATCTTCAGATGAATCATAACTGAATGTCATACCATAAATGTCTTGAGGATATTCCATCTCTTTGACATGTTTTCTGTAGTAGGCCGAATTCAAATTTCGTTGATGCAAATGAGCGTAGACATTGAATTCATATTCGTAGAACATATCATGCATACTTTTTGATCCTTCAAAGTGTACATTTGATAATTTAGGAATGTGAGTTTCATTGTTATATTGATCATTTTCCCAGAATCCGTAATCACCGGAGTTCCAGTTCTGATAAACTTCGATCACTTCCAGCAAATCATCAAAATCATCGTCTGAATTATATACAACGCGTACTCGATGCATTTTATCAGCGTCAAAATGATGGAATGTATTCCAGTCATACTTTGTCAGATCATAATGATATTTTCCATTCTTTTCCTTACCGAATTCATTTTGCTCTTCTAGTGTAGGATTAATGTAGAGCCAATAATTGCCATCATTACCATATTCTGGATTGAGAACAATATCAAATGTGTCAATATTATCGGTAACTGTCAATACATATGTGTAATCATCATGATCATTGACATTGATTGAACCTTTCTGAATCAAATCTTTAGGATTAGTTACCATGTAACCCTCTTCGCGAAGATAGTCAGGAAATCGAAGGAAATGACCAAAACGTGATTCAATGTATGAATCGTAATCTGGTGAGTCAAGAAGACAGTAGAAGTCCTTCTGTTCCGTTGTAACTTTGTCCCCATTGTATGAAACAAGATTACAATTACCATTTATCTTAAGATTTATTTCGGGTGAGATTTGTTTGAGATCTCTTACCATGAACATTCCAGGGTAACAGTCGCAATCATCATTGTAATTGACTGTGAAAGTGTAATTATCCTTTGTACATTTGAAGCTTAATGATGTGGCATCTTCACAACAAGTAGAACGTCTGAAGTTCTTGAACTTTGTCGGGTCTCGTGTCATTTCAATGATTTTCACATCATGATCTTTCAGGATGTTCAAACACAAAGTGTATGCTTTCTCGTAATTTTCAATTGCGGTGGAATTCTTAGGACGTTTGCATTCAAACGGATCATCATAGCAACCTTCATGTCCGTATTTTTTGACATTTGCTTCGATGAAGAACGATTGTCCAGCTTGATCAACTGGGACAGTAATGGCTCCTGGAATGCCATCCATTTCACTCCAAATATCATTACTCCAAACATTTTCATTGCCAATTTCGGCAAATTCGTTTTTAAGATTGGTAGTCATTTCAAGCAAATCATTGTAAGTAAATTTTTCACAATTGACGGTTGTTTTCAGTTCATTTAATTTATTTTGCTTGTCTTGTTTGATTTTTTCACGAAGTTCTTCGCATGCTTTTTCATAATGATGCCTTTTTTCGGCAACCTTGTAAGCATAAGCAAAGAAAGGGTACATTGTGAGGTGACACGTTGTAACTAATATAAATGTAATTTGTAGTGAGTAGTAAGATGTTTATTATTCAATTTTTATTTGAAGTACATTTATTTGAAGTATATTGAGGAAGCGAAACAATTTTTATTGAAATTACTTAAACATAAATTAAGAAGTAAATCATATATGGCAAAGACTTATTTTATCAGTGGTCATCAGGATTTGACACAAGAAGAATTTGATTTACATTATAAACAAAAGATTCTGGATGCAGTAAAGGAAAAAGCTAGTTTTGTCGTGGGAGATGCCAGAGGAGGTGATTATTTTGGTCAAAAGTGGTTATCTTATCTATGCAGAAAAACCCCAGAATTACATCCAAGAGTCACTGTCTATCACATGCATAATAAACCAAGAAATAATTTGGGAAAGTTTCAAACAAAAGGAGGATTCGTGGAAGATGATGAAAGAGATGAAGCAATGACAAATAATTCACAAGAAGATATTTTATGGGTTAGATCGCCTGAAGAACAAAAGAAGAAATTAGGTCCAAAATATAATCCTTTCCATGTTTCTGGTACAATGAAAAATAAAATACGAAGAGAAGAAATGAATTAATAATTTTTTATCATTATTTATTATATAAATGGA
>Ga0138256_10000367_pt1 | contig 50423 bp, 33 predicted proteins | sample KNB2016incub_MG_FD_105486 | JGI IMG/M metagenome (GOLD analysis project Ga0138256, IMG submission 105486) | Active sludge microbial communities from wastewater in Klosterneuburg, Austria - KNB2014incub_MG | ecosystem: Engineered > WWTP > Activated sludge > Unclassified | place: Austria...
CTTTGAAACCCCTATAAACAGGCAATTTTTTACAGTAAAAATGATCAGTACCTATATAAAATACAAGTTTTCCGCTATCAGTATCAAATGTAAAGTAGCAATAAGGTTTAGGGAATTCTCGAAACAGATTTCTAAATCCCATACCGAAGCATTAGAAGCGATGCTCAACTTTTTTGAACGAAATGATTTGTCGCCAGAAGATGATCTGGGGATAAAAAACGAACGTACCAATAAACGCATCAATGCCGTGATAGCCATTTTAAAAAATATTGAAAAGCACCAAACCAAGCCCACAACCGTCATGTTGCAAAGCTTGCTTCAGGAAACTTCCAAAATAGAAAAAGAGGACGAAGATGATTTTGATTTTGGAACGCCAAAACTCATTACTGAAAACGAAGAACTGACATTTTATAAAAACGCCTATTACAAGACCCAAGAAGCCAACCGAGATTTAAGAACGGACACCAAAGAACTGATTAGAAAGGTAAAATTCGTTAGGAATAATTTTGGAATAGGTCATTACAGATTGGATATTACAAAAGAAGCCTTTGAACAATTAAAACAAAAACTAGAAAGTGTACATCACCATAACACCCCAGAAACTAGGCGATAATTACACGCCGTCGGTTGCCGATTTTGTAGCCTATTTAGAAAAGGAAAACGAGGGAAAAACGCCCGATGAAACAGAGCATTTTTTTAATCAATTCGGTGATGGCTTTTCAAGTATAGAAGTCATTCAGGACATCGATTCCAATACGGCTAAACTTAAGAAAACGGAGCCGCGGTTTTACGCCATTACCGTAAGCCCAAGCCAGCAAGAATTAAAGCAGCTGCAAAACCATTCAGAAGCCTTAAAAACCTATGCAAAAACCATTATGGAAGACTATGCCAAAGGGTTTAATAGGGAGATTAATGGTAAGCCCATCACAGTAAATGATATCAAATACTATGCTAAAATTGAGCATGAGCGCAGCTATAAGGGCACCGATAAAGCGATACAAGAGAATGCGCCATTTCATAAAAAAATCGTCAGCCTAAAAAATGATGTACAGCAAATAAAGAGCGAGAAACAAGTGGGGGACATTGAAGAGAAACTGAAACAAATAAAACAATTAGAAAACGATTCACCACATAAACTCAATGGAAAAATGATACAATCAGGCATGGAAAAAGAGGGGGAGCAATCACATATCCATATCATTGTTAGCAGAAAGGATTTTTGATTGGTACAAATTTAAGGGTAGCTTACATTAGTATTTTACGTGTGGTAACGCAAATATCGGCAACCCATTTATTTCTTTTTAAAAAAGTTTAAATCATTTCATAATCTAAATTAAGAAATAACTAAGTATTGCTATACTTTAAAAATCAGCTTATTTTTATAAAAAACCCATAGGATAAAAGACCAAAAGATGCCATAAGCAATGGCATAAAATAATGACGAATTTAATGGATTTTCAAAAATTGGTACTACCCAAAAGTTGTAAATTAAATTTTGAAGATTTATTTGTTCCGTAACTATTTGTGGATTTTGAATTTTAATAGAACCCAAAACTCTTGGAATAATTCCTGAAAAGAAAAATACGATCATGGGGTTTACACCCCAAATTAGAAACAGTTTCGTCCATTTTCTAAAGTTTGCAACATCTATAATATAATATAATAGCGCTAAGCATAATGTAGCAATACCAGCAGTATATAACACATAGGAGCTTGTCCAAAGCGACTTGTTTATCGGGAAAACGATGTTCCATATTAGGCCAAGAACTAACAGAACACCACCTATTACTGCTATTTTTTTCAAAATTTCTATTTTTGAAATTTTAATATTAAGTATCTGTCCAATAAACATGCCTAAAATACCAGTTACAATTGCTGGCAAAGTGCTTAAAATGCCTTCAGGATCCCAAGTTTTAGAGGAAGCCCATAAATGTCCGTTCAATATTAAATTGTCTAACCATGCCGCTAAATTGGTGCCTTTTTCAAAATTGGCAGGTCCAAATCCTGGAACGGGTACAAAAGCCATTAATAGCCAATATCCAATTAAAATGGAGGCAGCAATAAGAATTTGTGTTTTTAAGGGTGATTTTAAATATAAAAGAGAAGCAAAAAAATAAACAATTGCTATGCGCTGTAAAACCCCTGGAATCCGTACGTTTTGGTAAGCCGGAATGCCACTGTAAGCTAAGAATAATAAAATTACAAATATTCCTAAAACCAAATAAGTTTTAATTTTCATACTAAAATTTCCTAAAAGGGCATAGGCAACGGCAAATGTTATGACGAGTCGTGCAAGGAGTAGAGAAATATTTTCCAAACCGAAAATTTCTATACGTCCAAAAAAATTCAAAAATAAGCCTAAACAGAAAATGCGAAGCGAACGAACTACAATTTTATTAAAAACTAAAGCGTCAAAGTGTTTAGTTGGCATTGCAAAAGGAATAGCGGTGCCCATGATGAAAATAAAAAATGGAAAAACCAAATCGGTAGGAGTACAGCCATGCCATCCCGCATGTTTGAAAGGTGGATAAATAGTAGCCCAACTTCCCGGGTTATTCACAATCGTCATCAATAAAATGGTAAATCCTCGGAATACATCTAGCGAAATTAAACGTTCTTTTATCATTTTTTTGGCTGTATTTAGTTGTTTTCCTTATTGGAAATGAATGAATTTTACGTGCTTTTTTAATTGAAAAACGAAATTTTTAGCATTGTATTTTGAATTATTATTTCTGAATTTCTTTTTGTTCAATAGTATCAATTTCTGGAACTGTAAATAGCAATCGTTCTAATTTTTGGGTAGATAAACCATAATTTACAGTAAAAGATGTATTTATGGAAACAGGTAATTTTCCTTTAGCATCAATAGCTCCAAATAATAACCCTGCAGAAACCACTTGACTTATATCCGAATTTTGATATGAAACTACCAACCCTTCAATAGCATCAAAATTTGATATTGTAAGTAAGGAATATGGTTTTGTGAAAATATCTAAAATCACTTTATTTTGTTCTGCAATTTTTTGTATCCAAATTAATTCCGTAGCCGTGAAATCTTGGTTTTCCCTTACTTTATTTAATTTGTGATACCCAACAATTACAATATCGTAATTCTTTAATGCGTTGTTTAAACTGTCAATGTCGGTATGAGATACTTCGTTTACTTCGGTATATTTTTTTAAAGTTGTTACAAAGGCGCTGTTTCCAGCGTCTCCCAACTTCACGTATGCTATTTTTTGATTCAAATTTTTTATTGGAAGTATTTCATATTCATTTTTTAAAACTGTAATGGCATTTTCATATAATTTATAATCTAACGCTTCATTTTCGGAAGGATTTAAATCATTATATAAGTTTTTTAGTTCTATAGCTTTGTACTTATTTAAGCCTACTTTAAATTTATAACGCAGTATTTTTTTAACCGAATGCGCCAAACGTTCTTCTGTTATAACGCCTTCATTATAAGAACTAACCAGTTTGTTAATGCCTATTGGAACATCAACAGGGCATAGTAAAATATCATTTCCTGCAAGAAAAACAGATAATTCCAAATCTCCCGGAGCTTTAAAATTGCTGGCGCCTTTCATTGCCAAACCATCGGTAAAAATTAGGCCTTCAAACCCTAATTCATTTTGAAGCAGGTTAGTAACCACATTATAAGATGCCGAAGACGGATAATTATCTTTAGGTTCTAAACTTGGAATATTAAGATGCGCTACCATTACTGACACCAAACCTGCATCAAATAGCTGTTTGTATGGAAACAAATCGATGGTATCAATGCGTTCTTTAGAAAATTCAACTAAAGGCAATGTGTAGTGGGAATCGGTTGCTGTATCGCCATGTCCTGGAAAGTGTTTCCCTGTACTGAAAACGCCTTGACCTTGCACCCCTTTCATTAAAGCGATGGCTTTATCGGATACATTTGTTTTATTTTCCCCAAAAGAACGGTTTCCAATTACAGGATTTTTTGGGTTGGTATTGATGTCAATTACAGGTGAAAAGTTGAAATGTATTCCCATGCGTTTGCTTTCAGCACCCATATTTTTACCTACATTTTCTATGAGATTCAAATCCTGAATGGCTCCTAAAGTCATGTTCCAAGGAAAAACATAAGTAGAATCTAGCCTCATACTCAAGCCCCACTCGGCATCCAACCCTATAAATAAAGGCACTTTTGTCATTGCTTGATATGTATTGGTCAAATTAGCTTGACGCGCGGGACCACCTTGGAAAAAGATGACGCCGCCAACGTTGTAATCTTCAACCAATTCTTTTACCGAATTTACATGTACCGAATCTTTGTTAGAGAAAGCAGAAATCATAAACAATTGACCAATTTTTTCTTCAACAGACATTTTGTTGTAAATACTGTCCACCCAACGTGTTTCTTCATCAGATTCTTTGAAGAAATTTTTTCGTTCAGTTTTTTTTAAAGCGCTATATTTCGTTGTATTTTGAGTGGAAGAATCTTTATTTGAAGTTGTTATTGTATTATTTTTTTTTGAAATAGCACAATTGGTAATAAAAAATATAAATGCAGTGTAAAGACTGATTTTTATAAAGTAATTTTTCATGTTAAAAACTTATTTTTTTAGTGTTATGTGAACTTGTTACCCATAATCCAAGATAGGTTATCAGCCCGTTTAAAACTATTAATTCATTGTCAAAAGCATAACCAAAAAACAAAAACGCTGCGTTTTCATTTATTAAATAGGTTAGGAAAGGCGATAGCAAGCATATAAACGGAACGAATTTATCTTTTACATTTCTTGATTTCTGGAACAAACCAAAAGCGTATAATCCTAACAGTGGACCATAAGTATAGGATGCAACTTTAAAAATCATACCTACAACAGAACTATCATTTAAAGAATTAAAAACCAAAATCACTATAAATACCAAAGCAGAAAAACCAAGATGCACGAAATGCCTTTTGCGAACGTTGTTTTTTTTATGAAGATTTTCGGCTTTGTCCATGCCTAAAAAATCAACACAGAAAGAGGTTGTTAATGCCGTTAAAGCAGAATCGGTAGTTGCGAAAGTAGCAGCAATAATTCCTAATAAAAACACAATGGCTGGTACTATGGAAAGGTGATTTAATGCTATTTCTGGAAAAAGTAAATCGGTTCGTGGTTTGCCTGTAACCAAATCAACTGGAACTTCAATGCCATTTTTGTTGGCGTAAATATAAAGTAATGCGCCAACGCTTAAGAAAAATATATTAATAAGAACAAAGATTCCTGTAAAAGTAAACATGTTTTTTTGTGCTTCGCCAATGTTTTTACAGCTCAGGTTTTTCTGCATTAAATCTTGATCAAGCCCAGTCATGGCGATGGTAACAAACATACCTCCCAAAATTTGTTTTACAAAATGGAATTTATTTCCTATAAAATCTTCAAAGAAAAATATTTTTGAATAATTGCTGTTTTTAACTTCATCAAAAGCGCTAATAATGCCTAAATCCATACTATCACAAATGAAATAGATTGTTAGGAAAACGGAAGAAACTAAGAAAAATGTTTGTAAAGTATCCGTTATAATAATTGTTTTTAGCCCGCCTCTATACGTGTATGAAAAAATGAGAACTAAAGAAATTAATACCGTCATTGCAAACGGAATATTATAAAAATCGAACACGAAGCGTTGCAAAACGATAACCACCAAATAAAGCCGGAATGCAGAACTTATTGTTCTGCTTATCAAGAAAATGGAAGCTGCTGTTTTGTAACTGTAGAACCCCATGCGTTGTTCGATATAACCATAGATGGAAGTTAAATTCATTCGGTAATAAAGCGGCAACAATAATTTTGTAATAACTATAAAACCAATGGCGTTACCTAATACAAATTGGAAATATTTAAACTGTTCGCCACTTGCTGCACCAACTTCCCCTGGAACGGATATAAATGTTACCCCAGAAAGCGCCGTTCCAATCATTCCAAAAGCAACTAAATACCATTTTGAATTTTTATTTGCGGTGAAGAAAGCTTTGTTTCCATCATCTTTTCGACTGACAATATACGAGATAAAGAATAATACTCCGAAATAAGCGATGATAAGAATTAGAATGGCACTTGGCGTCATTTTTTTGTTGTTAAGGAGTAAATAATTTTAAAGCACTATGGAATTACATGATGGTTAAATCAAACATGATCTTTTTTACTAGGGTTTCTTAATCTTTTTGCATCGTTATAAAAACTGCTCGCACACTTTTGTGTTTCTCAAGTAATTGAGCTGCTGATTCTTTATCTATTTTTAACTCTTCAACAATCATTTTTATACCTCTTTTCACGAGTTTTTTATTTGACAATTGCATGTCAATCATTTTATTTCCTTTTACCCGTCCTAATTTTATCATGACAGATGTTGAAATCATATTTAAGACTAATTTTTGGGATGTTCCTGCTTTCATACGGGTACTTCCGGTAAGGAATTCCGGGCCTACAATTAATTCAATAGGATAATCTGCCTGTTTCGATATCAAACTATCACCATTGCAAGAAATACTTCCAGTAACGATTTTGTTTTCCCTAGCTTTCTTTAATCCACCAATAACATAAGGCGTATTTCCCGAAGCGGCAATTCCTATCACGACGTCTAAAGAGGAAATATCATGGACAGATAAATCTTTCCAGGCTTGCTCCGTGTCATCTTCGGCATTTTCTACTGCTTTTCTGATGGCTGAATCACCACCTGCAATAATGCCAATAATCCAATTGTCTGGCACACCAAAAGTAGGAGGGCATTCCGATGCATCTAAAACCCCAATGCGTCCAGATGTTCCTGCGCCAATGTAAAATAATTTCCCGCCAAGTTTCATTTTAGAAACTATGACATCCACTAATTTTTCAATATTAGGAATTTGTTTTTCAATGACATCTGCTACTTTTTTATCTTCATTATTTATATTAAGTAGTAGTTCATTAGTACTCATTTTATCTAAATTAGAATAAAGAGATTCTCGTTCGGTATCAGGGTTTATTTTTGCCATTTTTTTAATTTTTAACACATTGAAAATATTATGTTTGCTAGAATTTACTTTAGAAATGCATAATTGCACATTCAATAAATCAAATATTTTACACGCATTTTTTTAAATAAACTTAAATCTTTTTGCCAACTCATTCTGATTTTACTTTCGGAAGTTCCGCTTTCAATTTGCTGTTGTAATTTTTTTGTTCCAGCAAGTTTTGTGAAAAAAGCATTAAAGAATTTCGTTTTATCCTCCGTATTTTGGTAAGCTTTAATCAACCATTTTAGCTCTAATTGAGTTAGTTTTGGGTACGTGGTTAAATCTTCACCAAAACATTCTTTTCCATTATAAAGCGGATCTTTAGCTCCAAAATTAGGTTTTGGGGTGAAACTGAAATTAGTTTTAGGTAAAAAAGGAGAGCCATAAATTTGAAATTGTTTTTCGGTTCCTCGTCCCATACTTACATTAGTCCCTTCAAAAAAACACAAACTAGCGTATAGATTTATTGATTGATCATTTGGTAAATTTGGTGATGGTTTTACTGGTAAACTATAATCCATTTTTCGATTATAATTAATACATGGAATAACCTTCAGTTCACATTGCATACCATTTTTTAACCATTTTTCAGCATTAATCATTTTAGCATATTCCCCAATTGTCATTCCGTGTAGTAACGGAATGGGGTGCATGCCAACGAAACTGGTAAATTCTTTTTCTAATAAAGGACCATCAACAATGTTGCCATTGGGATTTGGTCTATCAAGAATTATAAGCTGAATGCCATTTTCTGCACAAGCTTCCATCACATAATGCAAAGACGATATGTAGGTATAGAAACGTGCACCAACATCTTGCAAGTCAAAAACCATAATGTCAATACCTTTTAATTGTGTTGATTTTGGTTTTTTATTGTCTCCGTATAGTGAAATAATAGGAATTCCCGTTTTCGGGTCTTTTCCATCAACTACATGTTCCCCGGCATCTGCAGTTCCCCTAAAACCGTGTTCAGGTGCAAATATGGTTTGAATAGCTATTTTTTGTTCTAACAGAAAATCGACTAAATGTGTTTTATTTGATAGAATTCCTGTTTGATTGGTAACAATTCCTATTTTTTTGTTTTTTAATAATGGTAAGTATTTTTCGTAATTATCGGCACCAGTTTTAATAGTATTATTGCTTTTTTCAAACACATTATTTTTTGAAATTAAAGGTAATGTATTAGAATAAGAAGCTAAAAAGGCGAGATAAAATAGGGTGAGAATACCTTTTTTTACGAGTTGTTTCATTTGAAATCAGAATTTAATTGATGGAATCAAAAAATAGATTAAATAAGGTGTTTTTGTTTATTTAATTACTGTTTTATACTTTATTTGCTGAATAACGTAGCTGTTTTTTTCTGAAATTATGAGGTCGTTTTTAAAAAGAAAGTTCAAAATTTTTAGGTTTTTTTAAAAGAAATATAGTTTTAAAATACTAGCTCTGGGTAACTTGAACCCAGAGCTAGTTTGTTGTTAATTAGTAATTTATATCTTTATTAAGTTTTAATTACCAACCTGGATTTTGTTTTAATTCTACACCTTCAACTAAATACAAACTGATGTCATTTGTTGGAATGGCTGTTAAATAGTGTTTTGGTGAAACAAAAGCTCTTGTAACAGTGTAAGGTATTACATAACCGTCTGCATTTACTTTTGTTTTAGAAGCAGTTCCTATTAATGAAGGAATTCTTGCTCCAAGTAAAACATCTGGGTTACTAGTGCCATCAAGATAATCACCTTTTTTCCAACGGAAAATATCTGCTTTACGCATAGCTGTCCAACTCATAAACTCAATTCTGCGTTCGCGACGAATTTCCCAAGTGATAGGGTTTACAATGCCAGAAATCAATTCTAGACTTGAAACTCTTTGTGGGTCGTCAATTTGCACACCACCTACTAAAGCAGTGGTGCCATTGGTTGTAAGTGTTGCTATTCCGGCACGAGTTCGAACTTTATTTATTGATAGGTCTAGGTCTGCATTAGTAATAGTTCCTAGTTCTGCACAAGCTTCTGCATAATTTAAATAAACTTCGCTAAGCGTGAATATAGGAGCGTCAATTTCGTTTTGCCCTATGGTTGTTACTCCTGTACCAACTGTAGCAGGATTGTTATATAATTGAAATATATATCCAGTATTTGAAGTTAATCCTCCCAATGGTTTGTCAGAGTAACCGTAATCAACATTTCCAAAAGCTTTTGCAAAACGCGGATCTCTATTAGCAAAAACATTTGCAATAGTATTATCACCTAAAAATAGCGCATTGCCTCCAACTTGTTTAATTGGCAACCCATTGGTTGTTGTGTAACTCTCTGCGGCAAATTTTGATAAGCCACTTTGAACAGTTGAAGTATTAGTATAAGCTTGTATTGAGTTTCCTAAAACACCTCTAATGTATCTTTTTGCTAAGATTACTTCCGTATTTCCTAATAATTCAACCGAGTTGTAAAGTGATTTCCAATCAGCATTCAATTTGTATGCTGCATTATTCATTATTACTAATGAAGCATCTTTAGATTTTTGCAGATACTCATTTCCAGATTGTGAAAGATTGTATTTTCTATTGGTTCCTTCATACAGGCATACGCGACTTAATAATGCATAAGCGGTAAATTTATTTACGGTAATGTTTTTGTCATCAACATCTAATAATAGGGTAGTAGCTTCTTCTAAATCCTTGATAACATTATTTATAACTTCAGTTCTGCTTAGAGCTGGTTTATAAACATTAACATCATTTTGGTCTAAATAAGCATCAGTATAAGGAACATCGCCAAATTGTTGAGCTAAGCGAAAATAGGTATAAGCTCGGAAAAATTTTGCAACACCTATAAAATGATTTTTCTTGGCTTCGTCCATGGAAACCGTTGGAACTCTTTCTAGCATCAAATTACAACGGCGAATGAGTGTATAGTATTCATTCCAGTTAGCATTTGTTGCATTAGCAGTTGTGCTGAAATTAGTGAAAACATTCATGCATAAATTATCGTCAAAATTTGATGAATTATGAAAATAAAATTCGGAAGTTGTTGCCGCATTATTTCCATAGCCATAAAAAGTATCGTAATTCAACCAAGAAAAAGTTCTAACGTTATTTTCAGAAGTCCAAAAATTATCATCGGTGAAGATATCTTTAGGCGGTGTGTCTAAAAAATCAGAGCAGCTAAAAAACAGACCTGCAATTGAAAGTGCAAATACTGATAGCTTTATCTTAGAATTTATTATTAATTTTCTCATTTTCTTAAATTTTTATTTTGTTATTAAAATGCAAGTTGAAGACCTACAGACCACGTTTTTGAGAATGGGAAGGTTCTTCCCCATGCTGATTCAGCTTCATCAATTTCTGGATCTACAGGTAATTTATCGTCTTTAATAGTTAATAAATTTATACCAGATATGTAAGCTCTTATTTTATCAACGCCAATTTTTTCGCAAAAACCTTTAGGAACTGTATAGCCCACAGTTAAACTTTTCAATCTTAAATAAGCCATATTTTGTAAATATCGCGACTGAGCCACGAAATTATTTGAACCTGGAGCATAAGCTCCAAAAGAATTAGCTGCATGATTTGGATACGGATTAGGGTAGTAAGCATCCGTATTATCAGCTGTCCAGTAATCGTTCATGTGTGCGTACATAGCATCAGTTCTGTTATAAAAAGGCAATACTAAATCTGAAGTTGCCCAATATTGACGCTCTCCAACCCCTTGGAAGAAGACATCTATGTCAAATCCATATAAAGTACTTCCAAGGCGTATTCCATATTGATAGCGAGGTGTTGTATTACCTATAACGCTTAAATCTCCTGAGTCATCTGCTGTTCCAGTGCCTCTAGTAATTTGTGAATTGCCATCTAAATCTTTATACTTAACATCGCCAGGACCAAATTTAAAAACGCCTGAGCGTATATTTTTATAATCTACACCATTAACAATTAATCCTGTTGCATCAACAATATCGGTTGATTGTATTAGACCTTCAGTAGTTAATCCCCAAATTTCCCCAATTTTTTGACCAGCATAAAAAGAACCTAGTAATTTTGAAGTGTTGTTCCATTCGGTTACTTCGGTTGTATAATCAGAAAGCGTAAGATCAGCATAAACAGCAACATCTTTATTTATTTCTTTATTGAAATTGATTCCTAATTCCCAACCTTTGGTTCTTAAATTTCCTGAGTTTGTATTGGCTGCAGATTGTCCGAACGAACCTGGAAGCGTTTTACCTGGAGATAACATGCCTTTTGTGTCACGTTGGTAGTAATCAAATGTCATTGTTAGCATATTGAAAACTCTTAAATCTAAACCAATATCTTGAGTTGTTACCTTTTCCCAAGTTAAATTTTGGTCAACATTGCTAGGTAAACCTACGGAAGGGGGTAATGATGAACCACTTCCCAACCACCAAGGATTAGATCTATTCATAACAGATAAAAAGGCATTGTTAGCAATATTTTGATTTCCTATTGATCCTATTGAGGCACGCAGTTTTAAATCATTCAGCCAATTGCGAGTACCTTCCATGAATTTTTCATTTGAAATTCTATATCCAGCGGAAGCTGATGGGAAAAATCCCCATTGTTCTTGAGCAGGGAATTTTGATGAACCATCATAACGTGCATTTAATTCTAATAAATATTTGCCGTCGTAATCATAATTTATACGACCAAAAAATCCAGCGATGGCATATTGAGATAAACCAGGATTAAGCGTAGCATTTGATGCTAGAGGCGATGTAAATTGATCGCCAATCGCTAAGTTGAATTCTGGTTTGTTCTTATCCAAAAGTGTGTTTCTTCTGGCATAAGTTCTTTCAAATGATTGCCATTCCGAGTTTAAACCGCCTAACGCCTTAAAGTTGTGTACCTCATTAAATGTTTTAGAGTAATTAGCATAAATATTAGCCACATTTGTAGTGTATGAAGATTTAGCTTGTGCAACAAAATCATTTCCAGATTCCATCATGGTAGGTTTCCCAGAAACTAAATCGGCAGCACCTGTCCACCAATCCCATAATGGAATTTGTCCACCATTCATTTTATTACTAGAAAAATTGTTGTTAACACTATATTCACCAATTATATTAAGATTTTCTGTAATCTGTGCTGTTAATTTTGCACTGAAACGCGTATCATTCTCCAACCTTTTATTCATGGAAGCGTTGTTCATATATCCAGGTGCGTGACGGAAAGAGATACCATTATAAGTTCCATAAGGGAAATATGAACCCCAACGCATATAATAGCCAAAATAACCATTTCCAGAGGTGTCTAAACCACTATTGTAGTAATTGAAAGGAGATTTATATTCTTGAGCGGAAGCTAGAACTTTAAAATCACCAGCAAGCCAATCGGTTAATTGTGTTGACATGCCCATGTTCAAATTCATTCTTTCATTCTTTTCAGTGCTAATATTCATAATACCTTCTTGATTAGAAATCCCTAGCGATACTATAAATGAGCTTTTTTCTCCTAAAGAACCTTGTGCTGAAAAATTATGATAGGATTGTACAGCATTTTTCTTTAACATTTCTTGATGCGGATCCCAAATTCTATAAAAATAATCTTTGCCTCCAATCACATCAAAATCTTCACCTAAGATCATGTTTTTATCATTCTTGTTTCGTGTAGATGCATAATTCGCTTTCCAATTTATGATACCAGGAAGTAATGTTTTATAATTCATCCCAAAAGATTCTGGATTTGCATTTCCGGCACGAGCTTGTGCTTCAATCATTGCAGGAAGTTCAATAGTTGGGTCGTTAAAATCTACCAACGAAATTGGGTTACTCCAACCATAGTTGTGGCTATATGAAAACGACACTTTTCCTTTAGCATTTTTACCATTTTTTGTGGTTATCAATATCACACCAAAAGCAGCGCGAGCTCCATAAATTGAAGCAGAAGCAGCATCTTTTAATACGGACATTGAAGCAACGTCTTCTGGATTAATAAGCGACATATCTGATGGAACACCGTCAACCAGCACCAATGGAGAACCGGTTGCGACACCACTTATTATCGTTCCTGCACCTCGTATGTTTATGTTGGAGGATTTGCCTATATTTCCCGAATTAAAAGAAATATTTAAACCCGGGGTAGTACCCTGCAAACCTTTACTAAGGTCTGTTAATGGTTTGCTTCCAAGAGCTCTTTCTACATCAACTTTAGCAACTGCGCCAGTTAAGTTTGCTTTTTTCTGAGAAGCAAAACCAACAACAACAACTTCGTCTAATTTTGAAGTGTTCTCTTCAAGATCGATGTTTACTATTTGTTGTCCTTCAATTTTAATTTGAACCGTATCGTATCCCATATAACTAAATATTAAAGTTTCACCAGATGCTACAGCAATGCTGTAATTGCCATCAAAATTGGTCGTACCGCCTTTAGTAGTCCCTTTAATAAGTACGTTAACTCCAGGTATCGGAATGCCGTCCACTTTGTTTTTTACAGTTCCAGTAATTGTTTTTGTTTGCCCAAATGTAGCTTGAGCAAATAAAAGCAAGAATGAAATAAGAAGAAGTTTCTTCATAATTGTTTAGTTTTAAAGTTATCTAACAAATATATTTAAATTTTGCGTATAAATGCGTTTTTTGTTTGAGTTTTTTTTACAAAATGACAAAAAAACGCAAAACTATATTTTTTTTGTGCTTAATTATTAAATAGATTTTTGTTATAAATGTTAAAAACGCAAACTATTGCAATTTTAAAGGTTTTTAGCATTGTCTAATTAAATTATTTGATATATTTGTTATAATTAATGATGACAACATGTTAAAAGCCGAAAGACATAATTACATAATGGGCAAACTACTTGAAGAACAAAAAGTGGTTACTTCGGAATTGGCTTTAGTTCTTGATTTATCAGAAGATACGGTGCGAAGGGATTTAAACGAGTTGGATAGTAAACAACAATTAAAGAAAGTTTATGGTGGTGCTATATTAGTTTCAGATAAGTCTGATGATGTTTTCAATATCAGTATAAATGCCGAAGAACAAAAGAAAACAATTGTTACGAAAGCTTTGTCGTTATTACATGATGGACAGGTGATTATAATGAGTGGCGGAACGACTAATCTTGTTTTTGCTAAATTAATTCCTGCAAATTTAAAAGCAACAATTTATACTTACAGCTTGCCAATTGCAATGCAATTATCGCAACACCCAAATATAGATTTAATATTTATTGGCGGAAAAATGCAGAAAAATGCAATGGTAACTATTGGGATAGATGTAATTCAGGTTTTGTCTAAAATTAAGGCCGATATTTGTTTTATTGGGGCAAGTAGTATTGATACAAAACAGGGTTTGACAGAAATTGGGTATGAAGTTTCATTAGTTAAGAAAGCTATGATTGAGGCTTCCGACCGCGTTGTTTCCATGTTTGCTTCTAATAAATTAAACACTAAAATGCCGCATGGTGTTTGTGAACTTAGTCAATTAGATACTATTGTTACCGAATTAGATCCAGAAGATTATCGACTGGAAGAATACCGTAAATCTGGGGTTTTGGTTTTGTAATTCAACTCTAAATCATTATTTTTTGCGTTATTTTACATTTTAATTTGTTTTTTTTATTAAATAATTCAAAATAATGCAGTTTATGTGTTTATTATGTATGTTTTATGAACGAATTAAAATTTTATAAAAATCATTAATTGGTTGCTTTATTAGTCTGATTCTAGCGATATTAATGTACAATGAGATTGTATTTCTGAGAAGTAAAAAGACTTTGTAAAGAAATAATAAAGATTGATTTTCTAAAAATATTACCAACATCACCAATTAAATGTCTGATTCTTTTCAATTTCAACAATTAGCACAATCATTAGAAGGAACCCTTTTGTATGATGAACTTCACAAAATTTTATATGCTACGGATGCTTCTGCTTATCGGATAACACCTGTTGCTGTTACGATTCCAAAAACAGAAGAAGATATTGTAAAAATCATTCGCTTTGGAGCAAAAAATAAAATTTCTATAACGCCCAGAACAGCAGGCACTTCGTTAGCAGGACAAACAGTTGGTAGCGGCATAATTGTAGATGTTTCCAAACATTTTACGGGTATTTTAGATTTTGATTCTATCAATAAAACTGTAAAAGTGCAACCAGGTGTGATTCGGGACGAACTGAATTTGTACTTAAAGCCACATGGGTTATTTTTCGGTCCCAATACGTCAACTTCAAATAGATGCATGATTGGTGGTATGGTGGGCAATAATTCATCAGGCACTACATCCATTCGTTATGGCGTTACCCGCGATAAAATAGTTGAAATAAAAGCGGTTTTAAGCGACGGTAGTATTGCTGTATTCAATGAAATATCTTCTGAGGAATTTATAGAAAAGACAAAAGGCGATACATTAGAAAATAAAATTTACAAAACAATTTTCGAAGAACTATCAAATACAGAAAACCAACAAGAGATTGTAAAAGAGTTTCCAAAACCTGAAATTCACAGAAGAAATACAGGCTATGCGATTGATTTATTACTTAAATCCGAACTTTTTGGCGGAACAGACAAAACAATAAATTTAGGAAAATTACTTTGTGGAAGTGAAGGAACGCTAGCTTTTACCACAGAAATAACATTGAAATTAGATGATTTGCCACCAACAAATAATGTGATGGTAGTAGCTCATTTCCATACAATTCAAGAAAGTTTAGAAGCAGTAGTTACCGCAATGAAACATCATTTATATACTTGTGAAATGATGGACGATACTATATTAAACTGCACTAAAACCAATAGGGAACAGGCAAAAAATAGGTTCTTTATTCAGGGAGAACCTAAAGCAGTTATTATGCTGGAAGTAGCTTCTCACAGTAGTATGGAAGACGCTGAAAAACAAGCGAATGCTTTAATTGATGACCTCAATAAAAATAATTTCGGTTATGCTTTGCCTAAAATTTATGGAACTGATATTGATAAAATTAACGAGTTGCGAAAAGCTGGACTCGGACTTCTAGGAAGCATTGTGGGCGATAATAAAGCGGCCGATTCTATTGAAGATACCGCTGTAGAATTGAGTGATTTGCCAAATTATATTGCCGAATTCTCAGCTATGATGGTGCGTCACGGACAAAGTGCCATTTATTATGCGCATGCTGGAGCAGGGGAATTGCATTTACGACCTGTTTTGAATTTAAAAACAAAAGAAGGTTTACACCAATTTAGAAATATAGCAACTGAAGTGGCTGTATTAGTAAAAAAATATCGGGGTTCGTTAAGTGGCGAACATGGGGATGGCATTGTTCGAGGCGAATTCTTGCCATTTATGATTGGAGATAAAAATTATGAATTATTAAAAAGAATTAAAAAGGCTTTTGATCCGAATACCATTTTGAATGTTGGAAAAATTGTAAATGCTTCTAAAATGGATGAGAATCTTCGCGTAGAAGCAGGCAGAATTGAACCAGATATTCAAACAATTCAAGATTTTTCAGATAGTTTAGGGATTTTGCGTGCTGCAGAAAAATGCAATGGTTCTGGTGATTGCAGAAAACTACCTTCAGCGGGTGGAAGTATGTGTCCAAGTTATCGCGCCACCCGAAATGAAAAAGATACCACACGTGCCAGAGCCAATGCGCTAAGAGAATATTTAACACATTCTGAAAAAGGCAATAAGTTTAACCACGAGGAATTATATAAGGTATTTGAATTGTGTGTAAGTTGCAAAGCGTGTGCGAGCGAATGCCCAAGTAATGTGGATGTTGCAGCTTTAAAAGCCGAGTTTTTGTATCAATACCAAAAAGCAAATGGATTTTCATTAAGAAATAAAATTTTTGCATATAATGCTAAAATGAATGGTTTGGGAAGCATTTTTCCTTCACTTACTAATTTCATGGTCAATTTATCTTTAGTTAAAAAAACTATGGGCATTGCTACACAAAGGCAAGTCCCTCTTTTGGCTTCAAAGAGTTTTAGAAATTGGTACAAAAAAAATAAAAAACCAATAGGAAATAATGTTTTTGAAAATGGAAAAGTCTATCTTTTTTGTGATGAATTTACCAATTTTTATGATGTTTCGGTTGGGATTGATGCTTATGAGTTACTTTCAGCATTAGGTTATGAAGTCCTAATAATAACCCACGAAGAAAGCGGAAGAGCTTTTATTTCCAAAGGTTTTCTTGAAGAAGCAAAAGCTGTTGCTAATAAAAATGTTGCTATTTTTTCAGACCTGATTTCAGAAAGCACGCCATTAATAGGTATTGAACCATCCGCAATTTTGACTTTTAGAGATGAATACATTCGGTTGGCAGATGACAAAGACCGTGCTGTTAAATTATCGAAAAGCACCTTTACCATCGAAGAGTTTTTCAAAAGAGAAATAGATAAAGGCAACATACAATCATCACAATTTTCTGAAAAAGCAAAAACAATAAAAATTCACGGGCATTGCCATCAAAAATCATTGAGTTCTATTGAAGCTGCTTTTGCGATGTTGAATTTACCCAAAAATAATTCAGTTACTATTTACAATTCAGGATGTTGCGGGATGGCGGGTTCTTTTGGATATGAAAAAGAACATTACGAAATCAGCATGCAAATGGGTGAAGATACCTTGTTTCCAAAAATTCGTTCAACCGAAACTACAACCAAAATCGCTGCTGCAGGAACAAGTTGCCGCCACCAAATTTTTGACGGAACCAATAGAGAAGCATTACATCCAGTTTCTATTTTAAGAAGTTGTTTGGTTAAAACGTCTAAATAAAAACGTGCTTCTTGCAATTATTTATTAAATGAAGAAGTAAAGTAAAATTGATTTTAAATTCAATGATTATGAAATTTATACATGCTACCATCGCCTTTCTTTTTTTAATCTTTTCAGGTTTTTCTCAAGCAATTCCCGAATCTGAGACTATCAAATTTGTGCATCTTACTGATATCCATGTATCTGAAGGAAATGACAATGATTTTTTACTTCAAAACATCATAAAAGAAATTAATGATTCAGCAAATGAGTTTGTTGTTATAACAGGTGATTTAACAAATCGTGGAGATGATGATGAACTTAATCGGGTTCATGCTATTCTTTCTGATTTAAAAATTCCATATTATGTGATTTCCGGTAATCATGAAACAACTTGGAGCGAAAGTGCTGGTTTAACTTATAAAAAACTTTGGGGAGCAGATCGTTTTGTATTTTCAAAAGGCGATTATTTATTTGTGGGTTTTCCGTGTGGTCCTTACATGAAAATGGGCGATGGTTTTGTGAAGCGCGAAGATCTTCTTTTACTTGATAAAACGCTAAAAGATAGTCTTAAAAACAGCAATAAAAAGGTGTTGAGTTTTTCGCATTATCCACTAGATGATGGTCTTAGTAATTACAAGGAGGTACTTTCTGTTTTAGGAAAATATCCAACTGTTGCTAATTTTTGTGGGCACGGACACACTTTAAAAAAGTACGATTTCTCAGGTTTAGGTGGTATTATGGGTGTAGCAATTACCACAAGAGATGGAAAAACAAAAAGTTATAACGAGGTGGTTATTAACAACGATAGCATCCGGATTTACCAGAAAGAAATAGAAAAACCAGGTGTTTTTAGGTTCTCAGTGCCAACGAAACCTTCAAAGATTGAAATTCAAAATGATAATTCAGGGACAAATTTATCTGTTTTTGTAAAGGATAAAGCTTCCATTTACAGCATTCCTAGTTTTGATAAAAAGAATCTCTATTTTGCTAATTCTCTTGGGGAAATCCAATCGTTAAATTTGAAAAATAAAACCTTGAATTGGAAAATTGAAACAGAGAATTCGATATACTTTGCCCCGAAAATTGTAAAAAATAATCTTGTTGTTGGCACGATAGACGGAAATATGTTAGGATTTGATAAACAAACAGGACTACAAAAATGGCTTATTCCCGTTGGCGGCATTTTGGTTGGGTCGCCAATTGTTGAAAACGATAAAATTTTCACGGCAAGTTCAACAAAATTCATATGTATTGATGCAGTTAGCGGTAAGATGATTTGGGAAAACAAATTGCCCCTGTCGTATTCACAAGGAACTCCTTTAATTCATGGCGACACCATCATTTTTGGTGCTTGGGACACCTATCTTTATTGTTTAAATAAGCATACTGGAGCACTTATTTGGAAGTGGAATAACGGAAATATCAAGCAAGAATTGTACTCACCAGGTAACGTAAATGTAGCGGCTTCAAAAAACAGACTTTATTTTGTTACGCCACAGCGTTTTTTAACAATTTTAGATATTAAAACGGGAGAAACGCTTTTAAGAACCAATAAATGGAAAGTAAGAGAATCCATGGGCAAAAGTCAAGACGGAAAATGGTTTTATGCTAAAACGATGAACGGTGAACTTTTGCGACTACCACTTAGTGACGACTTAGAATTAACAGAGGAAAGTTTGATTGCCAATAGCAAAGTTTTAGATTTAAAAATTGGATATGAACACAATCCTGCACCAATAGTTGAAAATAATGGGGAAATTTATATAGGAAGTAGAAAAGGCGAAGTAATTATAGTAGATGCTGAAAAATTTGAAGTTGTAGAATTAATTCGTTTAGGAAGTTCTAGTATAAATGGGTTTTCAGTTGATACTAATGGAAGCGTTTGGACTTCACTTATTGAGGGCGGAATTTATTTATTAGATTGATTAAGTATCATTTTTTTAATTTCATTAAGAACCTGAAGCTGTTTCACAGAAATTTTAAAATAACAGAAAATATTAATAATGAAAAAAATTGGAGTTGCAATCGTACTTGTTTTTTTGACTTTTTTAGGAGTTAGTTGCAAGTCTCTAAAACATTCAAAAACGGCATTCAGCATAAAGCAAAACGAAGTTTACATCGATTCGATGATGACTAATGCGCTTGAAAAAGGATTTTTTCCCGGAGCTCAAATTGCTGTGGGTAGTAAAGATTCTGTTTTTATCCTGAAAAATTATGGATATCATGATTACTCAAAAAAAGAATTAGTAAAAACAGAAGATGTGTTTGATCTGGCTTCTATGTCCAAAGTTTTGGGAGCAACACTTGTAGCAATGCGTTTGGTTGGAGATAAAAAAATTAATTTAAAAGATAAATTGGGTGATGTTGTTGCTGTTTATAAGAATACTGCTATTGCCGATTTAACGCTTTTTGAATTATTAACGCATACAACAGGACTAAAACCAAGTATTATTTTTTATCAAAAGTTGCTATCTACATCTGATGGATTGCCGTTGTTAAGTAGTGAACAATCAGATGAATACCCTAATTTGTTTGACACAATGTACGTAAATAAAAATATTGTTTACGATTCAATATATCTTTCTTTTAAACCAAAGGATACCTATGTTCAGATTTATAAAAACATGTGGTTGAACCCTGAATTTTATAAAACAGTTTTTGATCAAATCGCTTTGGCTTTAACCAATCCAAGAGGCAACTATTTATACAGCGATTTAAATTTGATTCTTGCACAACAGATGATGGAAGCGAAAACAGGTATGAAATTAGATCAGCTTGCAAAAGAAAATTTCAGTGAATTAGGTATTTCACAAATTGGATACAATCCTTTAAAATGGACTTCTGAACAAAACGTCATGCCAACAGAAATCGATAATTTTTTCAGAAAAGACACTATTAAGGGTTATGTACACGATGAATCGGCAGCCCTTTTAGGAGGTGTTTCAGGTAATGCGGGTTTATTTGCAAATGCAGCATCGATATCCATAATTTGTCAAATGCTGCTTAATAAAGGTAAGTATCAGGAAAAACAAATTCTCAAATCAAAGGTTATTAGAAAGTTTACAAAATCGCCACTTGTCAAAAAGGGAATTTATCGTGGAATTGGTTTTGACAAACGAAAACCCGATGATTTCTATAAAAAAAATGATTTTGGTCACACAGGATTTACTGGCACATTTTTCTTTTTAAATCCTGATACGGATAGATTTTTAATTATTCTTACCAATCGTGTAAACCCAACGCGAACAAACAAACTGATGTACAAAGATGATTTTTCACCTAAAATTTGGAAACAAATAAACAATTTAAAAATTTGGTAAAAATTTATTCTCATATATAAAGATTAACTATAAGTAATTTAAATCCTATGTAGAATATATTTCAAATGTGGATTTCTGCGCAAAATATTAAAAAATAGACAGTAATTTAAAACAAGAATAAATCGATTGTGAACATTTAATTTATCACTAGTGTCCACTAAAAGATAAAATAAGTTCTTTGAAATTATTGTAAATCTGTACTTTGCGTGTCATTTTTGAGCGTGACGATTTAGGCGACAATGAAAAATTGATGCTGGAGTTGAAAGAGTTGAAAGGAAGTAGAAAAATAGTTTTGGAGACCTGTCTTTGAAAATTATCTGGACAATTGTTAATGACTATTAAATTAAACCTCACTCGGATTGGAACGAAGGGTAATCCATATTTATATTTTACTTCTATAATTTGCCTCTAAAAATCATTTAGTGGCAAATTATGGTATTTACAGAAATAAACACTATATTTGTTTTATTCGCAATATATAGTATATGGCAAAGTTTTTAGAGAAACAACTAATAGAAGTATTTAAGGAGAAAACCCATTTCGACCGAGATGAGTTATTTGATTTTTTTCGTCAATATGATACTGAAATGAGCGAGTCTGCCCTGTCGTGGCGAATTCACGATTTACTTAATAAGAACATCGTCAAGCAGGTAAAGCGCGGTGTGTATTGTATTTCCAATAGTGAAAAGTATGTTCCTAGTGTATCCGATAAATTGGCAAAGCTTTCCAAGATAGTAGCCAAAGAGTTTGACGAATTGGACTATTGCCTGTGGACCACTGAATGGTTAAACGATTTTACCCGACACCAATTAGGGATCTTTTTTTATATACTGGAGGTAGAAAGGGATTTTGTAGAAGAAGTCTTCAATGCATACTCAAAATCCAATCAATTTAGAGTGTACTTGGATCCAAAAGAGGAAATTATGGAACGCTACATAGAAAGTGGAAATACCATAATTATTAAACGGCTTATCAGTCGTTCCCCAAAACAAAAAGTACCAATAAAGGAAAAGTCAAAAGACAAGATCAATTTGCCCAGCCTCGAAAAGATATTGGTGGATGTATTTAGTGATCCGGTAACCTTCTATGCGGTTCAGGGCAGTGAAATGGAGACCTTGTTTGAAAATGCCATCAAAAGATACCACATTAACTTTAGTAAGCTGTTGAACTATGCTAAGAGACGAAAGAAGGAAAACCAGCTTAAAACTTACATGAGTGAGCATTTTGGATATATATTAAAAGATATTTTAGAATGATAAAAGCAAAATGTTTTACCAAAGATTGGATTAACCAATTTAAGCAACAAAAGCACTTGAAACGTATTAATCCACCAGTCCTGGAAAAAATGATTCAAGCACTTTCCTTGTTACAACAACTCAAAGTTCATGGTATGGAGTTTACCTTTAAAGGAGGAACAAGCTTGGTATTGTTACTTTCCAAGGCAAGAAGGTTTTCAGTAGATATTGATATACTTACCACACAAAGCAGAAAGGAAGTGGAAGCTGTCCTTGACAAAGTGGTAGCGCATTCACATTTTAACAATTGGACTTTGCAGGACAGAAGGAGTTATCAAGGAGGTGTTCCAAAAGCACACTACGAATTTGATTATGAATCCCAATTAAACCTAAGCACCAATTTTATACTTCTGGATATACTCTTCGAAAAAACTGAATATTCCAAGATATTAACAGTACCCATAGAATCGGAATGGATTGAATCGGAAAAAATTTTAGAAGTTCAAGTGCCTTCCATTGAGTCCATTTTAGGGGATAAACTCACCGCTTTTGCTCCCAATACGGTTGGCATTCTTTATGGGAAGGGCAAAGAACAGGAAATCGTTAAACAGCTTTTTGATATTAGTTGTCTGTTTGAAGAAGTTGAAAAGGTAGAAGATGTTGCATTGAGCTTTGAAAAGATTGGTAAAAAGGAAATAAAGTACCGAGGTCTTTCCATTGGTTTGACGGATGTAATGGATGATATTTTCACGACATCTTTATTGATTGCCAAGCGAACCAAGAACACAAGTGAGCCAGACAAGTCCAGTTTCGATGAACTGACTAATGGCATCAGAAGGTTTGAAGGTTTTTTGATAGCCGAAAATTTCAAGATAGAGGATGCCATACTTGCAGCTGGCAAAGCCGCATATCTGGTCAAGAGATTAAAGAACAAAGACTATTCGGATATAGAAAAATTTAGCGGTCAGGACATTGATAAACTGGAAATTCCTGTAGAGTTCAACTTTTTGAACAAGCTCAAGAAGTCAAGAGACAAAGCAGCATTTTTCTATTGGTATCAGGCGTTGAATTAAATATGTATCTATACTCAGTATGTAACGAGCTTATTCAAATATTAAATTTCATGAAATCCTTTACTAGCTAATATTGATTCATATTATTAGAGTTAAGGAAGTTAGCCGTTACGTTACTCTTTTATCTAGATTTTTATACCGCATTCAAAATTCATAAATATTGTTTTGGTTTGTTATGTATTATTAAGATTTTAAATTAAATTTGCATCATATTTATGCAAGTTATATCAAGCCAGAAGTTACCTAATCGGTTACCTGTTTTGAAAAAACAAAGTAACTATCTGATATTTAAACAATTAATGGGTAGTAGTTAGTTCTCTCACCCCGACAATACAGCATATCAATCTAAATCAAAAACCTGTTAATCTTATGATTTACAGGTTTTTGCGTTTTTATAGGTAACAAAGAAATACAAATAATACTGTTAAAAAGGACAACAAATCGGATAACAAAACTATTTTATTAAAAGTGTTGACCGAATTGTTAAAATCCTGCAATATGTTGGATAAATACGTGTATCTTTAAAGTGATTTGACTTTCGTCTGGTAATAAAAAACAATTATTAACAAAAAGACGAAAACATGAAAACAACAGCAACTTTCAGCATCCTGTTTTGGGCAGATCTATCCAGAGCAAAAGACAGACAAGCCGCTATTTATGCGAGAATTACGGTAAACGGCAAGCGAGCAACCATAAGCCTCAAGCGAAAAGTCCCCATATCCGATTGGGATGCCCATAAAGGAAGGGCAAGCGGAACTAACCAAAACACCAGAGCCCTGAACAGCTATTTGGAAGCCGCCAATAGCGCCCTTTTCAATAGCTATCAAGATCTAAAAACAGAAGGAAAACTTATTACCTCACAAGTTATAAAGGCAAGATATCTGGGAGAAGATGCGCAGAACCATTCCATAAATGATATCATAGACTACCATGAAGAAGACATGGAAGGCAAGCTAAAATGGGGCACACAAAAAAACTACTATACAACCCAAAAGTACCTATCGAAGTTTCTGTTAAAAAACTACAGGACAACGGATATGTATTTAAGGGAACTTGATTACAATTTCATAATAAAGTTTGAAAAGTACCTACGAGACCACAAGCCGAAAGACAATCAGAAACCCATGGGCAACAATACGATAATGAAGCACATTGAACGGTTTAGAAAGCTTATAAACCTGGCGTCAAAACTTGGATGGCTGGAACGCGACCCATTTGGCAGCTTCAAGGCGCAATTCATAAAAACGGAACGCGGGTTTTTAAGTTTGCAGGAACTAAGTGCGATAGAGGATAAACAATTCAATATAGAGCGGTTACAATTGGTTAAAGACCTGTTCGTATTCAGTTGCTATACCAGTTTAAGTTATATTGATGTGATAAATCTAACGGATGATAACATAACCATAGGGATTGACGGCGAACTATGGATTCACTACAAACGGGAGAAAACTGCGACGTCTATCAGGATACCATTATTGCCACAGGCACATGAAATTATAGAGAAATATAAAAAGAACATAAAATCAATATCCCGCCAAGGTCTGTTCCCAAACATATCGAACCAAAAACTGAATGCTTATTTAAAGGAAATAGCCGATTTGTGCGGTATCAAAAAGAACCTGACTTTCCACATAGCCAGACATACCTTTGCCACAACGGTAACACTGAGTAACGGCATTCCTATAGAAACGGTCTCAAAACTATTAGGGCATTCTCGCATATCCACGACCCAAATATATGCCAAGGTAATAGAGCGTAAAGTGAGCGATGATATGAAGAAATTACGAATCAAATTCAATGAAATTGAAAGAGAAAAAACTTCATAAAAATCTTAATGTCACTTTTGAGATTAATAAAGTGAACTATTATTAATAAAAGCGAAAAGCTAAAGTACTCAATGAAATAAAGTAATTCTTGATTATGATTTAGCTAAATTTTTCTAAATAAAAATCAGGTTGTTTAATAGGAAGCTGTGTTGGCTTAGAATTTAACTTAAAAAAAGATATTAATTGTGGGTGTTGTGGAATTGGTAGACACGTTAGACTTAGGATCTAATGCCGCGATGTGTGGGAGTTCGCGCATACTACTTTGGTACCTGTTGGCTATTTATATGGTATCAATCGTGTAAGAGAATCAATAGAAGATGGCGTAGTTGGTAAATTCTTAAAAGATGCCATTTTTACTGAAATATGTCCAACGTTGGATTTGTCACAAGAAGAATTGGATCAATTTTCAAATGATGTTTTGGATCGTTTCAGAAACCCGTATTTGATAGCTTTTTATAAGAGAGAAAGAGGTTTAGAAACCATAGTGATTAAAGACGATGCACAGGTTTTGGAATTCTTTAAAAAACACTGGGAATCCAATGACACGGCATTGATAGTTAAAGCTGTTTTATCGCATGCAGAATTCTGGGGAACCGATTTAACATCTTTTGAAGGTCTTGAGCAAGAAGTAGCGAAGCATCTAAAAGCTATCGTAGCCAAAGGGATGCAAACTGCTTTAAAGTAACAAGATGGCATGAAGCTACTTTTACTTTATAATAACCCTACTTTAGCAAGTTCATTTAAATGATTTAAAATATCCATGGGTTTAATCAATAACATATTCCCAACCCAAAGTTTCAGCTATAATTGGCAGGATGAATTTTGCCATTTTTATATGGCCATTGTAGGATGGATGAGAATCGGAGCCTAAATCGGTTGTGTCATTCAAAAGCGATCTGGGGATGCCTATGAAATGAAGATTTGAATTTGGGTTTGATTCCATTAAATTATCGGTTAACTCTTTAATATTTGAAAAAGCAGGTTCTTCAGCTAAAGGGCCACTAATAAGAAAAATTGGAATATTACCATAAGCAGTTTGCACATTTTCTAAAAACGATTTATATCCTTTTTGAAACACAGCCTTTTTTGGGTGGGGTTTGGTTGAATAATCATTAGTCCCTAAATTAATAACCACCATATCTGGTTTCCATATATCGAAGTCCCATTTTAAAGTAGCATCTGAGTCCAAAACGCGATTATAGCGCATGGGCATCGTTGGTCTGGTTGTTGTAATGTTATTTTTATCACCATAATTTCGAACAACACCTAAACCAGAATGTGCTATAACATGACTTTCAGCGTTTAAAGCTTCGGAAATAATTAGCGCATACGATTTATTGACATTTTCGGTACTAGGAAGAAATTTTTCATTTCTGGAAAGTCCTTCGCTTCCGTAGCCACAAGTGATTGAATTCCCAATAAATTCAATTTTTTTTATTGATTTAATTTCAGAAGCAATAAGTTTCTGGTTTTCAGAAAGATATATGCCGCTGAAGGTAGCTATTCCCATATCACCTTCCGTTCTTTTTTGTAAGCGAAACGTATGCAGCCCTTTTGTTTGAATGTCTTTAATTTTTATGATAGAATCGTTGGGTTGATGCAATACGTCATGTAAAGTATCATCAATAAAAACATTGAAATAATTTTTTTCTCCGCCTTTAAGTGCCAAAGCTATGTCGCTTCCTGTAAACTGAAATTGAATGGTGGAATTTGGCCAATCAAATCGTAATGAATTTGGGTTAGTTTTATCAAATCTGCCTATAAATTGAAAAGCTTCATCACTAGCTGGAAAAAACTGTGCTTGCCCATTCACATTAGTATAAAAAAATACTATTGCTGTGTAAACCAGCACTGTTTTTAATAACTTTTTCATATTTTAAATTTATAGGTTTTAATGGTTTGTAAATTCATTACTAAATTATTCAAAAAAAAGACACCTTTTTATGTATTTCAGAAAGTATCAAAAACCAAACTAGCAATAGCTTTTTGCCCTGTTTCATCCAAATGAACACCGTCCTTTGAATATGTATTAAATACAGGTTTCAACGCTTTGTAAACATTTACAAAACCACAATTATAATCTTTTGCTAGAATTTTTAAGTTTTTTGCTAAACGCTTTACTCTTTTTGCGCCGCCTTTATATTTTTCTTCTAATATGTTATTGCTCCCATACGGCGGCGGCGACATAATGATGATTTTAGGTTTATCCTCGTGCTTGAAATCAAAATTATTTATCTGTAAAATTAATTTTTCCATATTTGGAATGACCTCATCTTGTCTATCTTTAAAAATAGATTTAACATCATTTGTTCCCAACATGATGAGTACAAAATCGAGCATACCCAAACTATCTTGGGCTGATTGCAAATATTTATTGAGGTTTTTAAGTGTATTTAGCTCAGTCTTTTCTAAATTGTCAAACCCGATAGTGTTTCCTGAAACAGAGGTATTAAATATTATATCATCGGGCAACATTTTTTGAAGTTGGCTTACCCAACCATAATTTAGGGCTCCATTAGAGTCGCCCAAAACGAGTAGATGCTTTGAGTTTTGAGAAAAAGTAAGATTGCAGGTTAACAAAAGTCCGAAAAAAAACAATTTAACAGATTTATGTATGCTGAAAATGTCTTTAGTCATTGTGACTGTAGTTTAAAATAGCCGTTAAATTTCCTGCAATAAAATCGGCTTGCTGTTTCCTAATGTTTTCTTTATAATGAACATGGTCTAAATAGCCGTTAGGAATAAATTTTTTTGTAAATGAAAATAAATCGATAATGGGCACTTTTGCTTTTTTCATCAGGCTATCGGCAGCTTTGTTATAAGCGAGTAAATCGTTTTCAAATCTGAAAAAAGGAACTCTTTTATTATGTATTGTATCTACAACTGGCGTACTATTTATCCAGATTAGCTTCACCTTCATTTTTTTACTTAAATGAATGATTGACTTGATGTTATCTTTATAATTTTTTAAACTAACCTGCGTGGTATCGGTTGGCGATTTTCGTTTTATATCATGTAAACCACAGTTGATAATTAAATAATCGGTTTTAAATGTACTATCATTTTTTAGTTCTTCTAAATACGCCAATACCATTCCAGAATCTCCGCCATTTGCCCCAACTGGAGTGTCCAAATTCTTAATACCTTCTCCTGCATCACTTTTACGGCCGTAGTTAAAAAAACCTGTTAATGCATCTTTAAGATAAGGCCCGTAATGCATAGAAATGCTATCTCCAATAACATAAACGCTTGGGTAAGAAACCTTAAACCCCTGTAATAATATGAAGGTTACAGCGCCAAAAAAGACTAATTTGTATGTTTTAAAAGACTTCATTATGATTGAATTTTTAGTGATAGTTACTTAAATATAAATTCGAGAGCTTCGTGTTTATCTCCTGAAATTGTTTCTGTTTTAAAAAATCCTTTTTCTTTAATTAAAGAGTATTTTTTATTACCTATTTTTAATTCTTTAAAGTTCTTTTTGGAATGAATAAAAACTTGCCATTTTCTAATTTTGTTCATGCCTTCATAATACCCTTCAACAGGATTAATAGTTAATTTGAAAGCAGAATCATTAAGAGTTTCCATAGCGATATTCGTCACTGCAAACACACCTTTCAGATAATCGTTTGAAGTGCCGTCATCTTCAATTAATTGAAAACTACCATTCTCACCAGGATAAACATGCAGTTCTAAAAATTCATTTGTTCCAGCGGTTATGCTTCTTGAATAGTTTCGCATGGGTATTATGGCTCCTTTTTTAACAAACAAAGGTATTTCGTTAATGTCAGCGTTTATTGTTTTTTTTGTGCTTCCGTTATATTCCTCACCGTTCCAATAATTCACCCAATTAGCTTCTTTGGGGAAATTTACTTCTCTTGATAGTGTGCCTTCTTCATATATTGGGGCTACTAAAAAATTATCTCCAAAATGGTAAGTATATAAATCATCCTTTATGGGTCTAATGGTATTGATGCCTTCTATTCTAGATTTGTGAGCGTAAGTATAGATATAAGGGAATAGTTGCATTTTTAGATGTGCAAATTTTCTAAATATAGTATCTGCTCTTTCAGAAATGTTAAAGGCGAAGTTGCCCGATTTATTTTCAGGTTGTGAAAAAGGAGTTGTCAAAGGGACAAAAGTAGCAAATTGTAACCAGCGTATATACAGTTCTTCATCAATAAAGCCATCTTCACTAACTGCAAAACCTCCCATATCGTTTGCTAAAAAAGGAATTTTATGATAGTGCTTTGTTAAGTCGGTGTACATGGCTATATTTTCCTTTAAACCTACTTTTGGTATCCATGGTTGAAACGTTCTTTTGTGTTTAAAAGCCGACCAATCCGACCGCGTGTCATCAGTCCATTTTCCGGGATATTTTTTATACTCTCCTGTTTCTACTCCATGGCTATGTGAAAATGCGAAACCCCGACCTTTAGTTTCCTTACCCTTTTCTTGTGACAACTCAAACATGGCTTTAACAACTGGAACAGCATCTGTTCTATCCAGTTTTATAAAGTCTAAACCGTCATCAAAAAAATGACTCATTTGTTCCTTAAAATAATTTACAGCTTCAGGGTTTTCAAAATCAATATTTCCACACCAAGTACCATCAACTTTTACAGAGTTACCATCCATGATAGTCGTTTTACTCCCGTTGTGCCATGAATTAGTATTTATGTATTCATTTTTAAAATAACTTTTGGTTTTAAAATCATTATACACTTCTTCATTACCCGTTTTTAATATACAGTCCCAAATCCACATACCTGATTTTATATTTCTAGCTTCCATAAATGACCAGAAGTTTTTCAGATTTGGGTAAGAAATTGTGTCTGCCACAAAATCAATAAATTTATTGGGCCCTTGGCCTTGATTTTCCCAATCCCAAATCCACGAATCTATCCAAAAGGCATCAATAGGATAATCGTGTTCAATTATTTTGTTTATTAAATCCTCACTCTGTTTTTGATTGGTGTAGGCGCCATATATGTAACCAAAAGCCCAAGAAGGTGGTAAAACAACACTTGTATCGGCGATTTTCACATTAACACTAATTGATTTTATGTTTTTTTTTACATCCATTTTACATGAAGCCACCAAAGCAATAGCTGCAATTAATAATAAAAACCTTTTTAGATTTCGTTTCATTTTATTTACTTTAAATTATTCTGATATACTAAAAGTTGTTTTGTTTTTGGTTGAAGAATCGCCGCCAATAAAAACTTCAAAATCACCAGGCTCTACTTCCCACTTTCTATTTGCTGTATAAAATTCTAGTGATTTACTATCAATAATAAAATCAACTGTTTTAGTTTCGCCTGCTTTAAGTACTATTTTTTTGAAATCTCTAAGTTCTTTTACAGGTCTTGTTATGCTTGCAACAAGATCGCGGATGTAAAGCTGCACAACTTCCTCACCATCAAAAGCACCCGTATTGGTAACATTTATGGATGCTTTTATGGATTCATTTTTATTGATTTCAGCTTTATCAAGCTTTAAGTTTTCATATTTAAAAGTGGTATAACTCAGCCCATATCCAAAAGGGTATAATGCATCATTTGAAGCATCTCTATAACCAGAATAGGTAACTTCTTTGCCTCCAGTATATGGTCTTCCTGTATTTTTTTGATTATAGTACAAAGGCTCTTGACCTACATTATAGGGAAATGATACTGGAAGTTTTCCTGAGGGGTTATAGTCTCCAAACAAGACATCAGAAATAGCATTACCAGCCTGAGAGCCTAAATGCCAACATTCTAAAATTGATGGAACTTGCTGTGAAGCCCACGTAATATCCATGGGGCGACCATTCATCAAAACAATCACAACATTTTTATTAACTTCTAAAATAGACTTTAAAAGTTGTAATTGAACCCCAGCAAATTCTATGTTGGTTTGACTTCTGCCTTCGCCTGTTTGATATGCGTTTTCACCAATTACCAACAAAACAATATCCGATTTTTTTGCCGCAGAAACGGCAGCCTTAATTTGGGAAGTATCGGTATTATTAATTTTTAAAGGGTGTGCAAAGTGATTTTTACCTTTTTCTAAATAATCTATCGTAAGATCACATCCTTTTTCATAAATAACGTTGGTGTTTGGGCTTACTGCATTTTTAACACCTTCTAAAAGCGATACGGCAGAATTATAAACACCTTGCGCTCTCCAATTTCCAATGGGGGTATCTTTATCGTTTGCCAACGGCCCAATAACCGCTATGGTTTTTATATCTTTTTTTATAGGAAGCAGCTTGGTTTCATTTTTTAATAAAACAATGGATTTTTTTGCAACTTCTCTTGCGAAATTTTGATTTTCATCGGAATAAACTTCATTTGCTTCTCTTTCTTCATTACAATATTTATAAGGATCGTCAAATAACCCTAATTTGAATTTCAAAGTAAGAATCCTTTTTACGGCATCATTTATTAATTCAATATCAATTTTACCATCATCAAGCAGTTTTTCAAGATTATTTTCATAGGCATACGATTCCATATCCATATCGCTACCAGCTTTAATAGCGATTTCTGATGCTTGATATTTATCTTTCGCAAAACCATGAGGTATCATTTCTCCTATGGAACCCCAATCTGAAACAATAAAACCATCCCAATTCCATTCTCCTTTTAACAAATCTCTTTGAATCCCTTTATGACCTGTTGCTGGAATACCATCTAAAGTATTAAAAGAATTCATAAATGTGGCAACGCCAGCTTTAGCTGCGGCTTTAAAAGGTGGTAATACTTCATTATTTAGTTCATATTCACCAATATTAACTGTGTTGTAATCTCTTCCAGCTTCTGCTAATCCATAACCAGCAAAATGTTTGGCACAAGCGGCAATTGTGTTTTCTATAGATAGATCATCACCTTGGAAACCTTTAACTCTAGCAACTGCAATCACTGAATTTAGGTAGGTGTCTTCGCCGGCACCTTCCATAATACGTCCCCAACGGGCATCTCTAGAGATGTCCATCATAGGCGCGAATGTCCAGTGGATGCCTGAAGCAGATGCTTCTACAGCAGCTAATCTTGCAGATTTTTCAATCAATTTCATATCCCAACTCGCTGACTCGCCTAAAGGAATTGGAAAAATAGTTTTATAACCATGTATAACATCATAACCAAAAATTAATGGAATTTTAAGGCGGCTATTTTCCATTACCAGTTTTTGGGCTTCGCGGGTAGCTTTAACAGAAACTACATTAAGCATTGAACCTACTAATCCGTTTTTGAGTTTTATAAGTTTTTCTTTATCACCCATGGTAGATGCTGGCCCCGTTAAATCCCAACTACCATTGTATTGCACCATTTGTCCAATTTTTTCTTTAAGGGTCATAAGAGCCAAAACGGAATCTACTTTTTGTGAAACTATTTCGGGGTTTCGGGTAAATTGACCTTTACTAGTTTGACTTTTTGAAGACGTTGTAAACGTTAACATCAAGACTACTATACATTGAAAAGATATTTTTTTTATCATAATAATTTAATTATTCTAATTGTAATTTTACAAATACTGGAAAGTGATCGGAGGGGTATTTAAGATCTTTAGAATCTGTTAAAACTGCGTATTTAAGTATGTCAGTTTTTTGATTTTTTGACACAAAAATATAGTCTATTCTATTGATAACAGGTTCGCAAAATTTAAATCCATTAAAGGTTCCATCAGGACCAAAAGGTTTTGTTTTGCTAATTTCTTTTGAATCTATCATATGGCTCTTTAGATTAGTTATAAGTTTACTTTCAGGTGTATCATTAAAATCGCCCATAAGGATTACCGAATAGTTTTTTGTATTTACTTTATTAATCTTTTGTAGTATAAGAGTAATGCCTTCATTTCTAGCAACCTCTCCTTCATTATCCAAATGTGTATTGAAAACCCAAAACATTTTTTTAGTTTTAATATCTTTAAAAAGCCCATAAGTGCATATTCTTATGTAAGCGGCATCCCACCCTTTTGAAACTTTATTAGGTGTTTGTGATAGCCAAAAATTATAATGCTCTAAAAGTTTAAGTTTTTTTGTATTGTAAAAAATTGCTGAGTATTCTCCTTTATTTTCTCCTTCTCTACCTTGGCCAATAAAACTGTAGTTTTTAAGTGAATCATCTATATAGCTTATTTGATTAGGTAGACCCTCTTGAGTTCCAAAAATATCAGGCTCATAAAATTTTATCTGAGATAATAAGAATTCCTTTCTGTTAATCCAAGCATTAACACTATCAGAAGCTACATCTAATCTAAGATTATAGGTCATTACAGAAAGATCTTGACCGTATGTTATTGTCAGATAAAAGCAAGAAATTATTAATAGTATCTTTTTCATAAGTATATTATTTTTTCTGATAAACTCTAACATAATCCACAATCATTGATTGAGGCCAAATGGTTTCATCTACACCTTTTGCTCCACCCCAAGTTCCCCCAACAGCAAAATTCATTATTAAATAAAAAGGTTTGTCAAAAGGCCAATTATCTTCTGTTTTAATGGTTGGAGAATACGTGTTGGTAATATTTGAAGGGTCATCTAAATAAAACTCCAATCTATCGGCTGTCCATGTTAAACCATATATATGAAAATCTTCTTCAGCAGTTTTAAGAGGAATAACTTTATGAAAATCAGTTGAGCCGTGTTGGTATTGAGTATGCACATTGGCATGTGTTGTATCTGGTTGAAAACCTACATATTCCATAATATCGATTTCTCCGCATTTTGCCCAACCTACTTCTTGTATATTAGCGCCTAACATCCATAAAGCTGGCCAAGTACCTCTGCCATTTGGCATTTTGGATCTAAACTCAATTCGCCCATATTTAAACTCTTTTTTAGAATAGCTCGAAAGGCGAGTAGAAGTATAGCCTCCCTTTTTGCTTTCACCAGTTTTAGTAGCAGTTAAATAAAGTTTACCATCATTAAGTTTATAATTATTGGTGTCTTCAATATATTTTTGCCATTCGTTATTCACTCTTCCTTCTTTCCAAATTTCAAAAGACCAGTTATTTAAATCAACAGAGTTTCCATTAAATTCATCAGACCATACTAATTCATAATTTTTATAAGCTTTTTTTGTGGCGCCACAAGACATTAAAATTGCCAGTAATAATAAATAAAGAGATTTTTTTAACATGATAATTTTTATTTTAGTTGATATACTCTAACATAATCGATAATCATTCTCTGCGGAAATACACTATCATCAATACCTTTTTTTCCTCCCAAACCACCACCAATAGCTACATTTAATTTTAAATAGAAATTTTGGTCAAAAGGCCATTCATCTTCTGTTTTATGCTCATTTTCTATATGATTATATACTTTTCCATCTAACAAAAAATCAATTCTTTCTGGGGTCCATTCCATTGAAAATGAATGAAAAGTATCATAAGGTTGATTAATAAAAGTTTTTTTTCCTTTTTGAGTACCTTTCATATGGTTATAAGATTGTGTGTGAATAGTTCCAAAAATAGAATCTTTATTAAATCCAACATGCTCCATAATATCAATTTCACCACACTTTGGCCAGCCAACTTCACTTCTATTCGTGCCAAGCATCCAAATTGCTGGCCATTGACCAACACCTCTTGGAAGTTTTGCTTTTACTTCAATTTTACCATAAGTCCATTCAGCTATATTTTGAGTAGATATACTGCCAGAAGTATATTGAGCAGTATCAATTTCTGATATGTAACGAAGATGACTTTTATTTTTAAACTCATTTGTTTTAAATTTTTCATTACTAATCTTTTCTTTACGCGCTTCAAGAATTAAGTAGCCGTTTTCGACTCTAACATTTTCTAATTTATCAGTATAATATTGAGCCTCTTTATTACGGATAAAACCTTCTTCATATCCCCACTTAGAACTATCTGGTTTTCCTGTATAATCAAATTCATCATACCAAACAAGTTGGTATTTTTTAGAATACTCTGCTGTCTTAACTTTGCAAGAAAACAACAGAAGTAAACTAAAAACAAAACAAATTAACTTTTGGAGCTTAAATAATTTACTCATCCTTTTTATTTATGTAATATTTTTGTAGCGTATAAAACGCTTTCTTTTTTATACCATTGTTTGAAATAAGCCCTTTTCTATTCCACCCATCTTGAATATTTGGAAGTAGTCTTTTAGGTGATTTGAAATCAGCCAAAATCCATGGGCTAATGCCACTAATGTTTGGAATTTTATCAATCATTGCAAGATTTTGCTGATATAAATACTCTTGATACTCTTCAGTCCATCGTTCCTTAATTGTGCCATGCATGCCTTGTAGTGCACCACCACCAAATTCTGAAATCACAACAGGCTTATTGTATTTAATGTCCCATTTTGCATTTGGTGCATTTTCTAATGAGCCGCCATACCAACCTGTATATTGGTTGAAAGCAACAATATCCAAATATTCCCCTATTTTATCGTCCACAATATTAACGCCATCTTTGGAGTGGGTTTCTAGTGCAGCACTTATTAATCTAGTAGTATCATATAGTTTTGTATGGTTTACCAAATCAATTAAAAAATTATTTCTAGCATCAGAAGGCGGTGTTTCATTTGCCATAGACCAAATAATAATAGATGCTCTATTTTTATCCCTAGTTATGGCTTCTGCTAATTGGTTTTTGGCATTATTTAACGTGTTTTCATTTTTAAAATCTATAGTCCAATACACAGGGATTTCTTCCCAAACCATCATTCCTAATTGATCTGCCATCCTCACAATATGCTCGTTATGTGGGTAATGAGCCAACCTAACATAATTACACCCTAACTCTTTTGCCCAATTTAACAATACGAGCGCATCAGCTTCATTAAATGCGCGAGCTGCTCGCATAGGATTTTCTTCATGAATAGAAATGCCCTTTAAAAAAATGCGTTTGTCATTTAGAAGAATTTCAGGTCCTTTAACTGAAATAGTCCTGAAACCAATTTGGTCTTCCAGTGTTTGATGCTTTGTTTTTATGAAAACACTATATAGTTTTGGAGATTCTGGAGACCAATATTTTATTTTTTCTGTACTTATTTCAAATTCCGTTTCATTATTGGCTGTAACACCAATGGTTTTTTGAATCTTTAATTCGGGAATTTCAATAGTTACTTTTTCTTCTTTTAAAACATTATTGAGTTTTATAAATCCCGTAATATTTGTTTTTGAATCCTTTTTTAACTGGATTTTATAATCTTGAATAAAGGTATTAGGCTCTTCAATAAGTTTTACATCGCGCGTAATACCACCATAATTCCACCAATCTGTGTTTATAGTAGGAATGGCTTCTTTAGCTCTTTTATTATCTACTTTTACAACCAAATAATTATTATTGGGTTTTACTAAAGATGTAACTTCATAATTAAAGGGTGTAAATCCTCCTATGTGAGTTCCTAATTTATGACCGTTTAGATATACTTCTGCCTTATAATTTACAGCTCCAAAATACAGAAATAGTCTGTTTGATGAGTTTGAAATTTGATAATCAAAAGATTTTTTATACCAAATATTGCCTTCATAATATAAAAGCGTTTCATTTTGAGAATTCCAATCACCTGGCACTAATATAGTTGGCGATTTATCAAAATCGTATTCAACTAGTTCTAATTTATCGTCGGTATGATAATTATTATAAAACGCTCTGTTATCGTTCTTTACTTGTTCTTCATAGGGCTCATATCTATAATTATAATAGCCTGTTTCGTAAGGGTCAATAATATAATGCCACGTGCCGTTTAGGGTTGTTGTATTTCGGTTAACGGTATTGGTAATTAAACCTTGTGCAATACCAATACTTGGAATAAGTATGAGTAGCTTAAGAAAAAACAATCGTATCATAATTTAAAAGATATTCATTATTCTGAAATGTACGGCTTTAATATTTTTGTCCATAAACGATATCCTTTTGGGGTCATGTGAACACCATCTTCTATAAACAATTTTTCTTTTGGCTGCCCATTTTTACCAATCATTTGTGAAAAAACATCTACATAAGTTCCGTTGTCTTTGGTGTTTAAAAATTCATTGATCATGGTATTAGCTTTTAGGATTTCTATGACTAAAGGCCATCTGTTTATACTTGGTTTTATAGAAATATAATAAAGTTTAACTTCTGGTAATGTAGCTTTAAGCATGCCATAAAGTGTACAGAAATCGCCAAAGACTATTTCGGCAGATTTATCATGTTTTATATCATTATCTCCGCAATAAACAACTACTTTCTTTGGATGGTATTTTAATATGATTTGATCAAAATTTTCAATAAGGTTTGACATTTGAAAACCTCCAACGCCTCTATTTAAGATTTGGTTATTATTAAAATCTTTTTCTGGATTTTCCCAAAATTCTATCGATGAACTTCCTGTAAAAAGAATGCCGCCCTGCAAAAGAGAATTTCCATCAAGCTTCTCAAATTTGTCTAAAGCATATTGAAATTTATTTTGATTATCTTGAGAAAAGCTTCTTAAAGTAGCAAGCAAGATTAAACAAAAAATTAGGCTATTCTTTATTCTAATTTTAAAATTCACAATTTAATTTTTATCAATTATATTTTTTTATATATCATTTTAATTAATAATTCTGGTTCATTGGTTGTAATAAAATCAAAATTATTTTCAAGTAACCAGTCTAAATCTTCAGGAGTATTAGCGGTCCAAGCATTTAATAAAACGCCAATATCTTTAGATCTTTTAATCCATTCTGGATGGTCTCTATAAACTTTCAAATAATAATCAATTCCGGAAATCCCATCAGCTTTAACCTCGTCAGGAGATTTGTTTCCATTTAAGTACTGTGTTTTGGTTTGACTGATTTTTGTAATTTCTTTTAAAATATCATAATCAAAACTAATATAGAAAGCTATGAATGGTGTTGCTTTTAAATCTTTAACTAAACCCACTACTTTTCTAGCAATAAATTTGTCTCGATCCTTATCTTTTGATGGCTTTATTTCACAAACTAGTCCAGTGGTTGTATTGTTTGTTATTCCTGCTATTAAGTATTCTTTTAAAGTAGGAAGCTTTTCTCCGTTTGAAAGCTTAAATTTTATTAAATCTTCATATTTAGAGCCTTCAATAAGTAACCCATGGTAATGTTCGTCATGATTAATAACTAGCACATTATCAAAAGTCATTCTCACATCAAATTCTGAGCCAGCGCATTCTAATTCAATAGCATGTTTTAAAGATGCAATAGAGTTTTCAGGTAATTGGTTTTGTTTCCAAGCCCCACGATGTGCTATAACTTTGTTGTTATTTCTAGCAATCTTATAATTCATACTACCGCATGAAAATAAAGTTGCCAACAAAATCGTTATTATAAATCTCAAATTCAAAATATAACCAATGATTTATTAATATTTAGGGAATGAAAAAGTTGATGATTTTTCGTTGAAAGGTTAAAAAAACACCTAAAGAGTTTTAAAACACTCTTTAGGTGTTAAACAAACTAAACTAATTTAAAAAAATAACAAACAATTTTATTTATTACTGTAAATACCAAGGAACTTGCATGGTGTTGTCTATCCCTCCATATTGCTCATCAATAGCTTTTTGATAATTTTCAGGATTGGTGGTTAACTCACTTGTTGGATATTTCCAACGTTTTGGAAATGCATTTGAATTATCGTCGTTCAAACTGGTTGTAGGATCTAAAATATATTCTGGATACCCTGTGCGTAAAAATTGAGGATAATAACTGCTATTGGGTTGAAAGAAATCTATTAACCATCGCTGTGTTAAAATTTGTTTCAATCTGTCTTGTTTAGTACCTCCAGTATTATAAGCTGCTGCTCCAGTAAAATAATTATCAATATAAGCTTGGGTTATTTCTTTACCATGCACTAAGCCTACAGCCCGAGTTAAACTTTTATAATATGACAATTGCGCTTTTACACCATTCTCATAATACGTTTTTGCTAATGCAGATCCTCCAGTAACCCAACCTTCTTCTATGGCTTCAGCTATAATAAAACATTGTTCAGAATATGTAAAATACAATAATGGGTCGTTATCTCTAAATTTTGTATAACGCAGATTAACTAAAGAGTACATGCCTGCACCAGCATTTATAGACAAGGTGTTTGAAGCCATTTCATAAGGTGCGCCTACATAAGCGTTAAAATCGGTTTGCGTTAATCCACCTGTAATTTTAGCTGCCGCTGGATCTGCGAAATAAAACAACCTATTATCATTATTTAGTATTAAAGCATCCACCGCTAGTTTGGATGGTGACATTTGCAATCTTTGATTATTTGCATTGAAAAACGGATAACTTGCATTGGTGTTTTCAGTATAAACCAATTTTAAATCATCGGTAAAACCAGTCATTAAATTACCAGCATTTACAATAGCGGCAAATCGAGCTATTTGGGCTGGAGTTGCTTTTTTGCTCATGGTTTGAATAACTTTTAACTGCATGGCATTACAAAGTCTTCGCCATTTTTTGGCATCGCCACCATACATGATATCGCCCGTTAAAACGGCACCATTTGCAAAATAAACTTCAGCCTGTTGAAGATCCGTTAAAATTTGAGCAAATACATCGGCTTGTTTATCGTAAAGTGGTTGTAAAACACCTTCTTTTCCCATACCAGCTTCAGAATAAGGAACATCTCCCATATCCAAAGTTGCTGCAAAGCCATAATATGCTTTTAAAAATAATGCCAAACCTTTATACGAAGATTCTGATGTGCTTCCTTCGGAGAACGTAACCATATCTTTAAGATCGGTTAAATATTTATAACTACCAAAACTACCAAACGGAGAATAAGACCAGTAATATTGCCCAGGATCTGGTGAAGATGCCAACTTGGTTACATGATGGTTAAACAACGTAATTTGCGTATAAACATCGGCACTGCTATTTGCTAGTTTGAATGTTTTCATCAATGTATAGGACGCAAGCATATCCGGTTTAGCAGCTGTTGATTTGTCCGGGTTAGTATTTATTTCCTCAAAATTACTGCACGATGCTGCAAAAAGGGAAATGGTTGCTATAAAAATATATTTTAAGTTTTTCATAGTTCTATTTATTAAAATGAAAGTTTAATACTAGTTCCTAAATATCTTGAAGATGGATCTGCAAAATTATCACCACCACCATCAGGATCAGAATATTTGAATTCTTTTGACCATAAAAACACATTTTGGCCTATAAAACTTATAGAAGCATTTTTAATGGGTCCCATTTTATCTAAAATCACACTAGGAAAGGTATAGGTTAATGATAGTTCACGTAGCTTAAAAAACGTTCTATCAAAAATATCTTCTTCTCTTCCAGTACCTCCCCATGCAGTACCACCATGTAATGTTCTAATATAATCTTTATATGTAACATATACATCATTGGGTACAAAAACACGTGTGTCTTCTATAACTTCTCCAGTAGTACTATTGGTTACATAATTACCAGAAGCCACCTTGACACCATCTCCAAGATAATTTTTAGATCCGGGAGTAGCTGCGTCCAAAGCTCTTTCAGGAGTTACAGAATTTGGGTGAACACCTTGTACCCACAAATAAGCCTCGGTTGTAGATGATGACATACCTCCTACAGCACCATCAAATGATGCAAATAAATTCCAGTTTTTATAGCGCAAAGAAGTATTCATACCCCAAATCCAATCTGGATTTCTATATCCTATAACTGATTGAAAGTTTTCATTTCGTAAAGTTCCATTTGTAAAAATACGTTGACCTGCAAATTCTCCTGAAGGAACTGTTTGGTAGGTGTTAAGTGTGTAAGCATCAACCCGTTCTCCTACTTTTATCCAAGGTCTTATGGCAGTATAAGTAGGATCTAATTTGGTATAAAATTCTTTATAAGTTGACCAGTTAACTCCCAAATCCCATTGCAGGTTTCCATTTTTAATAGGCGTAGCTGTTAATGCAACAATCCAACTTTCTCTAGTTCTTTCTTCTTCTGTATTTACATACTTATAGTTATATCCAGAAGCTGAAGTTATAGCTCCTTTGGTTAATGCACCATACTTTCTGCGGTTTGCATAAGTAACATCGGCCGTTAGTCGTTTTTTAAAGAACATGCCCTGTAACCCTACTTCATAAGTATCAGCAGCTGAAGGAAGCACATTTTCCAGATCATATAAAGTATCGGATGAATAAGTACCGCTAACAGAATTCCAAATACTTGAAGCAGAAGTATATACGTTGTTAATAGCATAAATATCTGCTGGATCTTTAGCCTGTGTCCATGAACCTCTAACTTTTAAGAGGTCTAACCAATTTGAAGTTGATTCTTTTAATAATTCAGAAACTACAAAACTACCAGAAATAGATGGGTAAAAATAATGTTTTTTTGATGCTGGAACACCTGGACCTGCTAACGTAGAACTCCAGTCATTACGCCCTGTTATATCTAAATATATTAATTGATTCCATGACAATGCTAATCGTCCATAAGCCGAATTTACTTGCTGTGCACGTCTATCTTCGCCAACTGTGGCTGGACTTACTGATGCCGCTAATGAGAAGAATCCTGGAACCGATATACCGCCGACGGTAGTGGCGTTAAGATTTTCGTCTTTTTGGTAAAAAATAGTACCTCCTGCTAAATAATCAATTTCTAATTTATCATTAAGCACTTTTTTTGTGCCACTAAAAAGTAAATCACTGTTTGAACTAAATCCAGTTGTTTTACCAACAACATACGCACCAGTTAATGCGCCATTAAAAGTTAAACCTGATCTGTAGGTGAAATAAGGAAGAGAGGTATCGCCACTTCCTGTATAAGAGCCTTGAGACAAACTTAGTCTGCCTGTATCACCATAAAAATCCAAACCAGATCGCACCGTTGCTTTTAACCAGTCTGTTATTTCATAACTTGCCGTTAAATCTGCATTAAAAATATCACGAGTTACTTCATTTGATCGTTCATATCTATCATAGTATGGATTGTTTTGAGATTTCCCACTATATGTGTTGGTCGCTAAATTATAACCAAAATGATTGTTTTGGAGTACACCAGGAGTTAACCAATAATTATTTTTATAATCGAGCACATTAAAATCAGATGAGCTATTTGCTATTAAGGTGTACATAGGATCATAAGAGGTATAGCCACTTGAACCTTGGTTTGGAGTAAACCTTCTAGAATATGATAAATTGGACGTTAATTGAAATTTATCTAAATTAACGTCTCCGCCTAATGTATAGGTATATTTATCTAATTTTGAATTAGGATAACGGCCTTTGTTTTGAGTCCAGTTTATAGAACTTCTAAGTGCCACTGCGCTTTCTTTAAATGTAACATTAACATTGTTATTGGTAATGTAACCTTGCTCTAAAAAGTTTTTAAAGTTATCTTTTCCAATAGGTAAATAGGCATAATCCCTATATTCTTTTGCAATGGGATCCCATTGATTTTTAATTGAACCATCCATAACGCCTCCCCAAGATTGATCTGCAAATTGTTGATAGGTGTTATTTTCACCACGACCATAAACACTTTGTTTTTCTGGAATGGCTAAATAGCCGGCAGTGTACATGGTATTGGTTGTTAAATCAACCGACACGCCTTTACTACCTTCGCTACCGTTTTTAGTGGTAATTAAAATTGCGCCCGTTCTACCTCGGAAACCATATAATGCAGAAGCAGTTGCCCCTTTAAGTACACTTAATGACTCTATATCTTCAGATGAAATATCATTTAAAGTTTTATTGGCATAGGCAATACCATCAATTACGAGCAGTGGAGCATCTCCAAGGATAGTGATTGTAGGCGCAGCATTAAAATCTGTTGGATTTGTAATCAATACCCCAGCTACTTTTCCTGAAAGAGATGTAGCTGCATCAATACCTTGGACTCTTTGCAGTGTTTCCCCTTTAATTTCCTGTACAGCATACCCAAGCGATTTTTGCTCTCTTTTAATACCCAAAGCTGTAACAACAATTTCATCGAGGTTTTGGGTTTCAGATTGTAACGTGATTTTCAAATAATCTGAATTGTTAACTTTAAGTTGTTGTGTTTTGTAACCTATAAAGGATAATACAATATTTTCCCCTCTATTCACAGCATCAATGGAAAAATTTCCATCAAAATCTGTTGCAGTTCCCCTGCTCGTGTTTTGTACCACTATGGTAACCCCGGGAAGCGGTACACCATTTTCATCTGATACAATTCCTTTAATTTGAAAAGTTTGTGCTTGAATTGCAAAAACTCCAAAGAATAAAAAAAGCGCAAAAAGAACTTTTTTTCTTTTAGAACATAATTTTAATTTCATAAATAATTTAGTTTTAGTTAAACATTGAGTTTAATTGGTTTGCACTGTTGTAAAACTAATTTTATATTATGAATAATGCATATTTTAACCCACTACAAAAGACAGACAATTTAAAATAAACTACTTTTTTTTGCGTTTTTCACAATTATACAAGGTATTTAATAGTGAATAGACCAATTCAAAAAAAAAAATTTTGATGACAAAAAGCATAACGGTAGTGGTTTTGTCGTGGTGGTTTTTTATGAGTGAAGTGCTTACAAAGTTAAAATGTAGTGTATTAAATTTTCTTCGTGGGGCAAACCCATACGTTTTCTTAGCCTATATCTTCTGGTTTCTACGCTTTTAACTGTTATGTTTAAAAGATCTGCTATTTCTTTTGATGTGAGGTTTAGGCGAAGGTAAACACAAAACCGAATGTCGTTAGGTGTTAAGCTAGGGTGCATTTTTTTTACTTTTTCTAAAAATCCTTTATCAGTGTTGTTGAAAGCTTTTACAAAAAACTCCCAGTCTTTTGTGTTATTCAAATTATCATCAATCAATTTATTTACTACGCGTAAATTTTTTGGATGATCATGCGTTTTAAGTTCTTTTTTAATGCCATTTAAAAGTTCATTCTTTTTAATAATACTCATTTTTGAAATAGTAAGTTCCCTATTTTTGTTTTCTATAGCATCATTAAGCTGTTCGTTTTTTATTTGAATTATAAGTTTCTCACTGTCCGATTGTTCTCTTTTAAGTTTTTTTCCATAGTAGCGTTTGTATACTTTATGTGTAATGAATCCTGTCAAAATTAAAGCAAAAATATATAAAACGAGTGCCAAATTGGATAGGTAGTAGGGTCTATTAACCTTGAAACTATACGATATTGTGTTTTTTGAAAGTTCGTTCCCTACTTTAGATCTTACTTTTAAAACATAGTTGCCAAAACCTAAGTTTTCAAAACTTGCCATTGGTGTTTTGGTCCATTCGCTCCAGATACTAGTTAAGCCCTCTAGTTTATATTGATAATTTACCTCTAAATATTTTTGGTAATTGGGTGTAGTAAAATTAAAAGTTATGATGCCCCTATTGGGTTTAATATTTGTAAGTTGGTTTAGGTCATACGCCTTTTCTTCCGTGTTAAGGTCTTTAAAAGTAACACGGTTAAGATAAATATTGTGCGATGCTTTATTTTTAGCTTTTGAAAGGTCTATTGTTAGATAGCCGTTGGCGGTACCAATCAAATAATAATCCTTTCCAATTGGTGACACGTTCTCAAAACTTAACGTGGCTTTCCTTAAATTTAGCGGTATTGCTAACGTGTGTATTTTTGGTTTATTTGTTAAATTATCATTCAAAACGTAGTTGATATTTTCCTTAGGAAACGCCCATAATATGCCTTTTTCATCAACAACTAATTTTCCCGATACGTAAGCTTCTTTATTGATAATTGGGCTTAATAGGCTATCATATTCAAAAGTCCTTTTTGTTTCATTGTACTTAAAAATTCCTTTGTTGTAAGCGTATAAAATGTTTCCTTTATATTTTACAAGACTGGAGTTTTTACCAATTCCCAAAGAAGATTCTTTTTCAACTTTAAGCGCTTTTGTAAAATTAGTGTCCATTGTAAGTTTAATAACACCTTTATTTTCATGACTTACCCAAATATGATTTTCACCATCTAACTCAAAAAACCTTGAAGAGCTATTAAAACCTTTTATTTTGTTTCTAACCTGCCATTTATCCAATTTTTTTTCTAAAACAAAAAGACCATCATAATTTCCCTTTAAAAGTAAATCCAGTTTGTTTGGTATGGTTTTAAAAGCCCACGACCCTAACGTGTTATCAATTAAAGACGCTTTATCTAAATTTATACTATAAGTGCCTAAATGGTGGCCGCATAATAAATTTTCATTATTATAATTGAAAAGGCTCCATACTTGACCACCAGTACCTTCAATAAATTTAAATGCATCTTTTGTAGCGGCCTTTTTGTAAAACAATCCTTGATTTGTTCCCACATACAAAAAATTATTATATACTATGGATGCGTAAACGGTACCTAAAATACCATCAAAGTCATGATAGACTTGAATGGGTGACATGATATTTACGCAGTTAATGCCATTATCAAGCCCAACCCATAAATTGTTATCCTTATCTTCTAGCAAAGACAACGCTGTATTGTTGCTCAATCCATTTTTTTGATTCATTTGATAATTGAACGAGCCATCTGCATTTAAATTGATTATCCCGTTTGAAATAGTTCCTAAAACGAACTGTCCATTTGATAAATGCAAAGCACAGTAAACATTAGCTTCATCCAAAAATGTACTTGCTTGTATGTTCCATTTTGTCGCTTTGTTGTTTTCAATTTTGTAAAAACCAGATTCTGGAGTTATGCATAATAATTCATCATTAACAGAAAAAATATTAATTATTTTCTCTGTTTTCAGTGGAAAATCATCGGAAACCAGCACTTGCTTGCCGTTTTCAATTTTAAAGAGGCCTTCGCTCCTTACGTTGTAGTAAATGATATCATTTATTTTAAAAACATTAAAAATAATTTGATCCGATTTAAAAATTTTAAATGCATTGTTTAGCGTGTTATAAAAATATATCCTGTGAGACGATTGGAAAACCACCCATTCATTATGTTCAAGAATGTGCCATATTTGTTCATCTTCTTCAATACTTTCGTTTAATTTTGGCAGAAGGGACATGTACTCTAATTTCCCAAAGGTATTTTTGCTCCAATAACCAAAATCCATGTAGCAGCCGGTATATATTTTATCTTTAATAACGGTAACAGACCTAATTATTGAGCCGTTTGAAGATTCATACAATTGCCATTTAGAGCCGTCGAACTCTAAAAGACCTCTATTGTTGGCTACATATATGTATTTGTTATCCGCTTGGGAAAGTTGCCAGTTTTGATTATCGGCATTGTAATCTTCAGGTTTGTAAACTTGAATGGCAGGTAATGTTTGTGCTATTACATAACATGCACAAATAAAAAAATATAAAATAGACAGTGTTAATTTTTTCATTTTGAATGTGATATCGTTTTAAATAATCCTGATTTAAAGGAACTTAAGAACCGTAAATTTATCTATTTTAATTTTTAAACGCTCAATTTATTTTGATTTTCAAATCATGTTATAAATCAGTTTGAATTTTTTGTGATTAACTAAAGGTATGCTAAAAAAAAAATGAAAACTTACATTTTATCCAGCTTAATTACAAGTTCGCCTCCTTTTGTAATTTCATCATGGTTTATTATGTATTTATCGTGTTGCTTATTATTCAACTGCATGTTCTTAATTATAGTTCCATTGCTTTTATTACCTTGGGTTTTTATGATGAAATTTTTTCCTTTGTAATAATCGGTATCTAATTTAATTGTTACCTCCTCAAATAATGGCTTTGTGATTTGATAATCTGGAATTCCCGGAATATCAGGATATATACCCATTGCTGACCACACATACCACCCAGAAATTGTTCCTGTATCATCATTTCCTGGTATGCCATCTGGTGTTGTTTTAAATATATTTCTATATTTTTCAACAAGGAGTTGCCCAACCCATTCTTTACTTTTTATATTATTGAAAAGATATGTGTAACTCATATCTGGTTCATTACTAAGTTCAAAATAGTCATTATCAAAAATTGTTTTCAATCGGTTAAAATAGGCTGCCTCACCTCCCATGAGGCTCATTAATTCCTTTTGTGCATGAGGAACATAAAAATTATATTGCCATGCAGTGCCTTCGGCGTACCCTTTACCACCAGAACCCATCCAGCCTAATTCTGTTTGGTTATCAAGTGGGTCAAAGGGTTCTATCCAAGAACCATCAAAATTCTTTGGTCTTAGAAATTTTGTATTTTTATCGTAAAATTCACTAAACCTAGCGGATCTGTTTTCTAGTATTTTAGCTTCGTTCGTTTTCCCTAAACGATAACCAAATTGTGACATTGCAAAATCTGCAATATAATATTCTAAGCTGGTTGATACCGCACCCCAAACAAATCCGGGTAGTTTACGATTATCTGTAATGGCATTATAATCATGCGGTACATAGCCTAAAGCATTGTAAACTTCAATTCCGGGCCTAATGGGATTATGTTTTGAATTGCCAAAGGCCTGTTTCCAAGTTGCCTCCCAAGCTTTTTTAACGTTAAAATTGTTTAAACCTTTTACATACGTGTCACTAATAACTATTGATGCAGGATCGCCCACCATAACTAATGTTTCCTCGCCCGCAAGTTCCCATTTTGGGAGCCAACTGTTTTCTTCGTACATGCCAACCATGCTTTGCACCATATCATTTTGTTGCTTAGGGTAAACCAATGTAAGTAATGGGTGTAGCGTTCTATAAGTATCCCATAAAGAAAATACGTGATATCTGTTTTGATCTGATTTGCCTACACCCGTGCCGGATGATTCCATGGTTTTGTATTCGCCGTTAACATCATTAAATAAACTAGGTTGCAGGAGCATGTGATAAAGTGCTGAATAGAATATGACTTTATCTTCCTTGTTTTGTGTTTTTACGGCTATTTTTGATAATTGTTCGTCCCATTTCTTTTTGGCATTTGCAACATAATCTTTAAAATTCCAATGCGGGGCTTCTTCAAGTAAATTTAATTTTGCGTTTTCTATACTAACGTATGAAATACCAACCTTAACCAGTACGGAATTAACAGTATCATTAAACTCTATTATAGTTTTGACGTTATCTCCCGTTGAAGTAGTTTTATCAATTTTTTTATTGTTTTTGAATAAGGAAATTTGCTTAGGAATATGATTAAGTTGAAGCACAAAATACACTTTTTGAACGTTGAACCTGCCGCAAAAAGAGCCGCTGGTTGTCCAACCTTTTATTTCTCCATCTTTAGAAATTTCAATCATAGATTCTTTTTTATCGGGCGATAAGTTTGAATTACCATCAAGTAGTATGGCGTTTTTAGATTTGCTGGAAAAACTATACTTACTTATTCCAACTCTTTCAGTTGCGGTCATTTCAGCGGTAATAGCATCCTTTAACAAATCCGCTTTATAGTAACCACTGGAGGCTATTTCATTTTTATAGTTGCTTTTGTAATTTTCACTATCCAATTCAAAATTATTAGAAAGCGGCATAATAACAACATTACCAAAATCTTGACATCCGGTTCCGCTTAAATGTGTATGTTCAAAACCATAAATATAGGGTTCTCCATAAAAATAACCACTTTTAGATTGTAGGTTGTTGTGCGGACTTACCGAAACCATGCCCCAAGGAACAACAGCGCCGGGGTAGGTGTTTCCGCCATTTGATGTGCCAATAAATGGATTAACAAAACTGGAAGGATTTTGTTGAGAGCTGCTTACATTATTAAAAAATAGCGTTATGGCGAAAAACAATATTTTAACTAAATTTAATTTCATAATAACGAATTCTTTTTTTATATTATAAATATAACCGTTTTACCTTTTGTTAATACTAATTTAAAAATTATTTATAAGTCTTTAGTGCAAAAAACGGGCATATTATACCACCCACAGCAATTACTCTTTGTATAGTATCAGTTTAGAGTCGTTAATGACATGGTTCAAATTATCCGCTGCCTGTGGTTAGGTTTTCTGCCCCATCCAATGAAATCTACGATATGGTTTAAACCAAAATAAAGGCAAAACTGGAGTTTTTAAATTTGCCTTTGGCATATCCATTCCGTTTAGCCCATTCCCCTGCATTCCGTCCCTCCATTTCGGGAAAAGCGCTGCACTAAAAAAAGTCTTGGACACAACTTCAAAGCTTCCGATTTCCATTCCACTTGCCCACTTATTCCCGAGAAAAATCGGGAAGCGAACAAACTCCACTTCAATGCTCCAGATTTAAAGTTAAGTCCGCTTACATCCTGCTGAGTACCAACATCCGTTTTCAAATGCAATCAGCCCATTGCCGCTGCATTGCGCGAAAAGCCGCATTTCGGGCAAAGTGCTTCTTTTCAAAAGTCTTGAACACAAGCCTGAAATTTTAGGTTTCCACTTCGTTACTTCTGCCAAAACAGGCAGAAACACGCCATTCCCACCCTAAAATTTCAGGATTAAGTTCGCTTGATTAGAACACTGTATTTGCATTTTGTTCCACTTCCTATGCTTTTGTATTTCACATAAGGTTTAGATCCACTTCCTGAACCACTACTGTCATTACCTTTTTTTGACAGCAAAACAACAACATTTAGAAGTTAATCGGACTGCATAACCAGGCTCATGCTTCGCTCTTTTTATAAGTCCTGGATTAATTCTAAATATTGAATCACTGTGGGCAACAAAAAGAAGGTAACAGCGGTGGCTCTATGGGAAGTAAATCTAAAATAAATAGTATGAAATCATACAAAATCAACAAAAAGGAAGCGGAACAAAAGTTAAAAAAATAACAAAAGGAAAACGCTCCGGATATAATAAGTAAATCAATTTCAAAGCCTTTCTGAATGGTTCAGTTAGGTCAATATTAACCTTTAAATATTTTAATCATGAGTACATTAAAAAACAAAGTACAGTTAATTGGCAACGTAGGAAACGAGCCGGAAATCACGACCCTAGAAAGTGGCAAGAAAGTCGCTAAATTTTCAATGGCGACCAACAAGTTTTATAAAGACTCAAAAGGAGAGAAACAACAAGACACCCAATGGCACAGTATTGTAGCATGGGGAAAAACCGCAGACATCATTAAGAAGTACGTGGAAAAAGGCAAAGAGATTGCCATTGAGGGCAAACTGACGGCACGTTCATACGATGATAAGGACGGCGTAAAACGCTATGTAACCGAAGTGGTAGTTAGTGAAATCCTGCTAATGGGAAGCAACGGCTAGAAGCAAACAAAAGCGGGTGCGACCACTAAGGAAACGCCCGCTTTTCAAAACAAAATTCAAACCTAAAAACAGAGAAAAATGAATACTAAAATCACTGATTTACGGACAAACCTTCAGCAATTTTGTGGCACAGAACGTTTTTTTAAATTGCCCTTGATACAGACCCGTTTTACCGATGGGGTTCACTATTTGGCACAAAAA